>Ga0256406_1000471_pt1 | contig 73316 bp, 89 predicted proteins | sample RumenRJG_03DNA_FD_185986 | JGI IMG/M metagenome (GOLD analysis project Ga0256406, IMG submission 185986) | Bovine rumen microbial communities from Lethbridge, Alberta, Canada - RJG_03 | ecosystem: Host-associated > Mammals > Digestive system > Stomach > Rumen | place: Canada: Alberta | collected... | reverse complement strand
GAAAACGCGTTGCAGAAGCGATGCGTTTTTGTTGTATAAGCCCTGATAGCTCAAAGGTAGAGCACGCGGCTGTTAACCGCGGTGTTGCAGGTTCGAGCCCTGCTCGGGGCGCTTGAAATGCTTATGAGCACCGGGTATGATGCATCATAAGCTTTTTTTAAATTTTTATGGCTCCGTGGTCAAGAGGTTAAGACATCGCCCTTTCACGGCGGTAACATGGGTTCAATTCCCGTCGGAGTCACTTTTATGGACCTTTAGCTCAGTTGGTTAGAGCAGTCGGCTCATAACCGATCGGTCCGGGGTTCGAGTCCCCGAGGGTCCAGCTTCTGGGTATGTTTTCGAACCCACTCACAGATATCGTCGGAAGAGATCATACGGTCTTTTCCGGCGATATTTATTTACTAGAAATAAAATGGAAATTGATCGAATCAAATGCCGGCTAGCTGTATATCTTATTCTGATGAACGCAGTTTCCTTCTGCCTGTTCATGATAGATTTGCACCGGCACGGCAAAACAGGAAGAACATTACAACCCGCATGGATCTTTATGGCATCCGTGCTATTGGGCGGAGCTGCAGGAGCTAATTTGTATTTCTTGCTGTTTTTCCCACATTTTATGCGCTCAAAAAGAAAATCACGTAAAGTGAATTCCATCGAGCATGACACTTATAACTGTTGGCGCATCTGCTGTCTGCTTACTCTTGTTGTTCAGGCTATTTTTGTTTTCACTGTTTATGGAAGCAGGATACACTTATCCCTTCGCCAGATAACTCCCTATCGGGATAAACTTATGCCCGGTATCCTTTTCTATCTGGTACTGATTAATCTCGTTACATTTATTATCTTTGCTGTAGACAAATGGAAGGCCAGGAATAACAGATTCAGAATAAAAGAAGCGGTTTTGTTTATACTGTGCTTTCTTGGCGGAACGATTGGCGGGATCATCGGAGTTCACGCGCTACACCATAAAACAACCAGACAGGCATTTGTCGTCGGAATTCCGCTGATTCTGCTGGTTCAGGTTGTTACGGTAATATATTGCTGCTTGCGACTGACTGTTTTAAACCCGTGATTTATATGTATCACAGCTGGCGATGCGATGGTGTTGTCCGAAATGGTCGATACTGCTTACCCGGATAAAATCTGAATCTTGCTGATTCAATAAGTTTGTGATAAACTTCTACAAGTGGCCGATATGGACACGGCTTACTGCCGGCATGGCGGAACTGGTAGACGCGCGGGACTTAAAATCCCGTTTCCCAATAAGAAGTACGGGTTCGATTCCCGTTGCCGGCATTCTATAATAATCTTTCTATTGCCAAAAGCCTTGAAAACAAAGGGCTTTTGGCATTTTTAATTCTTTATAGACTTGGTTCGTGTGACAAATATGCGACAAAATATAGATTTTGCGTACATGCAGTAACCTGTCCCTGTCTTGTTTTCGCATCTTGTCAGTTACGTGCTACACTTACTCTGTGATTTTACTATTCCGAATGCTCAGCCTGCGACTGATCGTATCAAGCGGGTCCCCGGATTCTGCAAGCATAGCGGTATGTGTATGCCGGAGCGCATGCGGCGAAAGTCTCCGCCCTAAAATGCGCTCGCAGTTTTCCCGGCAATATTTGCTGTAAATATCATAGGCAATGTAACACCTCCGAATTCAGGAAAAAGGTCCGACCTGTATCCGTACATCATTTCATCTTTCCTGACAAACGCCCTGATTTTCTTTATATTCAATTTATCAATGGCTGCGGGTTTCATGCATATGGATTATCGTCCTGCTGCAAGAGGGTAGTGATTTTTACTTTAAATTTTGCTTAAGAACAAAGTTAGAGAAGCGTGCGGAATGTCTGAATACAACCAGAATGTCCATGGTTATATGCATGACGGGCTGGGCGAGAAAGAAGCAAAATCCAAAGCCACAAAGACAGACATCATTTTCGCGGATGACATTGATGACAATATCAACAGCATGTACGACATCGCAATGCAGCGGATCGTCTTGAACGCGAATAACGAGTCTGCACTCTATTACACAGTCTTTCACGAAGGCGTAGGTAAGTGCTGCAGGCGTACAACGCGGCGGAAGATGTTGCGGCGATGACGGAGAAGCGTGCGTCGAAGGTCCGGAAGATGATTCTCGACGAGCTTGATGTGGCAATCGAAAATGCGCAGAATGCGACGCTGGATGAGAACGCGAAGAGTTCTGCAGCATATTCAGTCGGCGATTATGTTTTGGAACATAAATCCTATACGTACGATGCGAAGAACAATGAGTTTGTATCGGATGATGGCCGGATTATCCCAGTAACGGACAAAATTTTCTCTGTTAGCGATATAAAGAATGCAGAATACATTGTTCGTGAATTAGTTGCTGATCAGCTGAATGGATTAAAGGCCGAGTATTTATCATCAAAGAAACCGGCGAAAAAGTTCATGCATCACGAAAATTCCCTAGAAAATACACACACAACGGATTCATGAAATATGCACCAGCAGTTGACAAAACGGTCAAGATGAATATGTCTACTGATGTCCCTGACCTTATTGAAAATGCAATGGGATTAAGACATAAATCCGATCTAAACGGAAAGCACGGTGTATTCGCTGGAAGAGGATGGAATTATTATGACGCAGATATTGCTGTAAAGTTCAGAAACGAGTATCAGATATTCCGATCGGAGCTGCAAATAGCGCTGAATAGCGAAGACAATGAAGATTATGTTTATGATATAAAGAATCCAAAAAAAATCTCATCATGGGGTGCGGCTACTTCGGAAAATCCTTCTGCCTCACCGACTAGGAAGCCAGCTTTACGCCCCATGAGAGATTTATCTGCAAATAGTGTAGTGCAAGAAAGCAATGAAGTCAATGCAAAGCAGGATTGATCAGAAGATCCGCTATTCGCTCAATATCGATGATGATCTTGATGCGGTGTTCGATGACGACCTTGACGCACCGTCTGGCGGTCTTAAAGGGAACGGTATCCGCGGAGAAGATGTGCTGAAAGAAGGCGAGGAAGTCCTTGGTAGCATCCACGTTTCGGCGGCAGACGCGGCACGGCCGGTGCAGAAATCTGTATTCGATGGCGAAACAGCGGACATGCGTGCCAAGATGCGCGCGGTACAATGAGCGGATGATCATAGCGCGTAAGGACCTGCGGCAGTAAAGGCACGCAGAGCACTGCGTGAGAGGCAGCAGATCGATAAAAGCTTTTCGGAGTTTTTAATGCTTCATATTTCTTTTTGTTTTCTGGTCCGCCTCCTGCTGCCGGGCGAGCGCGTCCTCCATCTTTTTACGCTCTTCCTTGTTGGAATTCAGGAGATCGACGTTTGCTATTGTGTGTTTTCCCGTAAACCAGCCCGCCATATAGATCAAAATCCAGGCGAAGACAGGTACGGCAATCGTCATGCCGAGACAGAAGCGGAAAATCCTGCCCGCGTCAGCGCCGGTGAAGAAAGCCGCGATAAAAGCCGCCACATAGATACCGGCAAGCAGGATGATTGCCACGACTGCGATGATCCGTTTTGCGTTCCGGGAAGGCTTCACTTTCTGCGTTTTGGATTTCTGACTTCCGGATTTACCGGGAGCGGATGAATTTTGTGATGTTTTGCCGGTATTATTCAAAGATGATTCCTGCCTGTTCTTGATTCTTTTCAGTGATTACGTCCTGTCTTCAAACGTCTTTTCCATGAAAAGAATCATAGCAGATTCTTCCCCGAAAATAAACACGCCTGCTATCCCGTTTCATTGATGCATCCTGAATTTTCATGTGCTATACTGCACATGAATTGCAAAGGAGAAAGCTTATGATTTCCAGACTGATTGCAGAAATACAGAAAAAGAACGCGCCCGTTGTTGTAGGGCTCGATCCGAACATGAAATTTATTCCGGAGCAGCTTGTCCGCGACGCCGCACGGGAGATAGCGAACTCACCGAACGGAGATGACGAGCTCATGATCGCCGCGAATGCGGTCTGGCGCTTCAACAAGGAAATCATCGACGCGGTCTGTGATCTGGTTCCGGCAGTAAAGCCGCAGTCCGCCATGTATGAGCAGTTTGGTGTGCCCGGCCTCATGACCTACTGGAGAACGATCCGATACGCGCGTGAGAAGGGCCTCATCGTAATTGGTGATGTGAAGCGCGGAGATATCGGCTCCACGTCCGAAGCCTATGCCAGAGCGCACCTTGGAAGAGTCAGCGTCGGCGGTCACAGCGTCCGCGTTTTTGACGAGGATTTCGCGACGGTCAATCCGTACATGGGCTCAGACGGCATCAAGCCGTTTATTGATGTCTGCAACGAACAGGACAGAGGAATCTTTGTCCTCGTCAAAACATCAAATCCCTCGAGCGGTGAATTCCAGGATGTTTTAACGCAGGACGGAAGACCGGTTTATGAGCTTGTCGGTGAGAAGGTCCGCGAATGGGGCGAACTGTCGATGGACGGCGCGTACAGCAATGTCGGCGCAGTTGTCGGCGCAACGTACCCCGAGCAGGCAAAGAGGCTTCGCGAGCTGATGCCGAATACCTTCATTTTGGCACCCGGTTACGGCGCGCAGGGAGCGGGAGCAAAGGATCTTGCCTGCTTCTTTAACAAGGACGGCGTTGGCGCGATCGTAAATTCTTCCCGTGGTATTATTGCGGCTTATACAAAAGAGAAGTATAGTAAGTACGGCGCGGAAGGCTTCGCGGACGCCGCGAGAGCAGCCGCTGTCGATATGATCGAGGACATCCGCAGCGCTCTGTAAACTGCGCTGTAATAATTCTTATCCTGGGAGTACCACACAATGGAACAGTACAAAAAAGACTTTATTGATTTCATGGTTGAATCAAGAGTCCTCCAGTTTGGTGAATTTACGTTGAAGAGCGGCAGAAAGTCGCCGTTTTACATGAACGCCGGCCTGTATCAGAGCGGCGACCAGCTGATCAAGCTCGGTGAGTTTTATGCCCGCGCGATCCATGCAGAGTATGGAACGGATTTTGATGTTTTGTTCGGACCTGCATACAAAGGCATACCGCTGTCTGTCGCGACCGTCATGGCTCTGAGCAAGCTCTATGGCGCCAAGATCAAGTACTGCGCGAACCGCAAGGAGATCAAGGATCATGGAGATAAAGGAATTCTGCTTGGCAGCAAACTTCATGACGGTGATAGAATCGTAATTATTGAAGATGTGACGACGTCCGGCGCTTCCATGGCGGAAACCGTACCGATCCTGCGCGCGCAGGCGGATGTGGACATTTTGGGACTCATGGTATCCCTGAACCGTGAAGAAGTCGGACTTGGCGGAGAGGTATCCGCACTGGATGAAATCCGGAACAAGTACGGCTTCAGTACACACGCGATTGTCACCATGTCCGAAGTGGTTGAACACTTAAGCCACGCAGAGGGATCTGCCAAGCCTCTGATTGACTCGAAGATGAAGAAATCACTGGAAGCATACTATAAAGAATACGGAGTGAAGCATTGAAGAGACCGCGCAGCTACCTTTTTACGGCGAAGAAACAGTCAACGAAGGCTCTGATTGCGACGAGTCTCGGTCTGATTTCCGTGATCTCCATGTCCGTAATGATTTATCTGACATACAAAAACGAGGGCCATGCCGAGCTGCGGTATGGCGCCGTCGCTTTTGTGTGTCTTTTTTTCTCTCTGATCGGGTTGATCCTCGCCATTTTGTCTAGACGTGAGCCGGACCGCTGGTATTTCTTTTCCTATGCCGGCATCATCCTGAACGGGGCAGTTGTCGCGCTGTGTTTTGTGACGATGTATCTTGGCCTTGTGGTCTGAGAAAACAACAGGAGTTGTTATATGTTTGAAAATGAAGAACGATATCAGCTGGCAGAGGAACGAATCCGTGAAATCGCAGAAGAAGCGAGGGGAAGTGTAGCGGATTTCGCGGCTGATTATTTTGTCAGGGAAGCCGGGGAACTCACGCTGTTTCTGGACGAATACAATTTCCTTCAGAAGGAAGCTGCGGATGCTCCGCTGAACGTCTGGCAGAAGCACAATCACGTGCTCTACGAAGATATTCTGCCGGAAAATTACGGGCATAGTTACGTGAATCCGGAATACGCGGTTTCAAAGCTCGGGAAGGAATACGGACAGCTCCTTTCGATGCTGGCTTACGAACTGCGTTCGCTTATCGCATTTGCCTATGAAGACCGGCGGGAGCAGATGCTGATCCGCATGGAGCTTTTTCTGCAGGTTTACGCAATGTTCACGATGGCTGCACAGGAAGAGGAAGGACCGGATGCGCCGTCTGCTTCAGATATCCGCGGCGCACTCTACGGTTATGTCCGCGACTACGCGGAAGACGAGATGACAGCGGACCGGATCCGCATGCTGGCGCCGCAGGAAGATCCGGCAGCAGCGATTGTCATGGACAGCGATCTTTCGGATCTTCGCTATCTGTACCGGTTTGGCGAATATATCACGGAAAACGAGCTGGGAACTGCAAGATATCTGCAGACGTTGCCGGATGAGCAGATCAGCCGGATGGCAGACACCTTTACGGAGGGTTTCCGTATCGGCTTTGTGGTTTCCGGAAAGGATCTTGATTCCAAAAGATGCGTCAGCATCGAGTACCACCTGGGCTTCGAACGCATGATCCGGCGCGCGGTTTCAAATTTCGAGGCAATGGGAAAAGAGTGCATCATACCAAGAGCCCTGCAGAGCCTTTTCAGCATTCAGCCGCAGCGCGGATACACGGGGGCGGCAGCGAACCGTCAGTGTTCGTTTGATCATAAAAATGATCTGGCTCTTATTCTGGATGAGTTTCTGGCAAACAGAAGAATCGAGGCAATGCGTGCCGCGTACAGAAAGGAGCCGGAAGAATTCAAGGTTTACGCCGGCCCCGCAGTCATGGAAGCTTTCGGTGAAAAACCTTTTTTGCCGCGCACGGGAAGCTGGCAGCCGAAGTTTTCGCCTGCGCAGAACGAAATGTCCGCGCGTTTCCGTCAGGCCGCGTCCGGAGAATATAACGAGGCGGTTATCGGCCGCAACAGAAGCTTTACGATTATTTCGTTCCCGCTTCCGGAAATCGGTGAGGCCGGTATTCACACGCCGTATCTCACGATTTCGGACCAGACGGAGGCATATCATAAGATTTTTAACGCGGTCATGGAACTCAATACACTGGACTATCACAAGTATCAGCGCATCCAGCAGACACTGATCGACACGCTGAATCTTGCTGACAGGCTGTATTTTAAAGGCGCCGGTTCCAACAAAACAGACCTTACCGTAAACCTCTATAAGCTTTCCGATCCCTCGAAGCAGGCAATTTTCGAGAACTGCGTCGCGGATGTGAATATTCCGGTCGGAGAAGTTTTCACGTCTCCGGTGCTGAAGGGAACCGAGGGCGTTTTACATGTTTCCGGTGTGTATCTGGAAGGCCTCTATTTCAGAGACCTGACTCTCACGTTCGATGACGGCTGTGTCACGGATTATTCGTGCGGCAATTTCGCGGGCGAAGAACACGAAATTGCCAAGGGGCGGGCTTATATTGAGGACAATATTCTGTTCCACCATAAAACGCTGCCGATGGGAGAATGTGCGATCGGCACCAACACGACCGCGTACGCTGCGGGAAGAAAATACGGCATCGCAGGCTTCTACCCGATTCTGATCGCGGAGAAAACCGGACCGCACTTCGCGGTCGGTGATACCTGCTACAGTCACGAAGAGGATAACGCGGTATTCAATCCGGACGGAAAAGAGATTGTCGCGAAGGAAAATGATTTTTCAAGGCTTCGTGAAAAGGACCCGTCCGGTGCGTATTTCGGCTGCCATACAGACATCACGATCCCTTTCGAAGAGCTCGGAGAAGTCACAGCCATCACAAAAGACGGAAAACGGACGGAGATTATTCAGAACGGAAGGTTTGTTTTGCCGGGGACGCAGGAGTTGAACACAGCGCTGGATACCTTGTAATCCGAAAGGCAGCGTGCAGATAAATGAACAGTAATTCAAGCGGCAGGAGGTAGATTATGGCAGCGGTTGGCATTGTTATGGGTTCTGATTCGGATATGCCGGTGATGAGCAAGGCGGCGGAAATTCTGGATGCCTTCGGCATCGATTACGAAATGCACATTATTTCGGCGCACAGAGAGCCGGATGTCTTTTTCGAATGGGCGAAGGGCGCCGAAGAGCGGGGCATCAAAGTCATTATTGCGGGCGCCGGCATGGCTGCGCATCTTCCCGGCATGTGCGCCGCGCTTTTCCCGCTTCCTGTCATCGGAATTCCGATGCATACAAAGTCTTTGGGCGGGCGCGATTCCCTGTATTCGATCGTGCAGATGCCGGGCGGTATTCCGGTGGCGACCGTCGCGATAGACGGCGGAAAGAATGCCGGCCTTCTTGCGGTCAAGATTCTGTCGGTTTCCGATGAAAGTCTGCGGAAGCGGATGAAAGAGTATCTTGCGGATCTGAAAGCCGAAGTCGAAGCCAAGGACAGCAGACTGCAGAAAACCGGTTATAAGAACTATTCGAAAGAATAACGAAAATCATGGAACAACAGACACCACGAAAGGAAGGTATTCCAATGGCGATTGATTACAAGTCCTCCGGCGTAGATGTTGAAGCCGGCTACAGGTCCGTAGAACTGATGAAGCAGTACGTGAAGAAAACGCTGCGCCCCGAGGTTCTCGGCGGGCTCGGCGGTTTTTCCGGCGCTTTTTCGCTTTCAAAAATCAGGGAAATGGAGGATCCGGTTCTTCTGTCCGGGACGGATGGCGTCGGTACCAAGCAGAAGCTGGCGTTTCTTTTGGACCGGCACGATACGGTCGGCATTGACGCAGTTGCGATGTGTGTCAATGACGTTGCGTGCGCGGGCGGGGAGCCTTTGTTTTTCCTGGATTATATTGCCTGCGGCAAGAATGTTCCCGAGAAAATCGCGGCAATCGTCAAAGGCGTCGCGGAAGGCTGCGTACAGGCGGACAGCGCGCTCCTTGGCGGTGAAACGGCGGAGCATCCCGGCCTGATGCCGGATGACGAATATGATCTTGCGGGCTTTTCGGTAGGTGTTGTTGAGCGGAAAGACATGATTACCGGCGAAAATATAAAGCCCGGAGATATGCTGATCGGCCTCGCTTCCTCCGGTGTTCATTCCAACGGATTTTCTCTTGTCCGCAAAGTGTTTAACATTAACAGCAAAGAGGTGCTGGACAAGTATTATCCGGAGCTTGGCGCAACACTGGGCGAGACACTCCTGACCCCGACGAAGATCTATGTGCATGCAATGAAGAGCATCCGCGAAGCAGGCGTCCGGGTCAAGGGCTGCAGTCATGTGACCGGCGGCGGTTTCTACGAAAATATTCCGAGAATGCTTCCGAACAGCACGGTTGCCAGAATTCATAAAGACAGTTATCCGGTTCCGGCGATTTTCGGGCTTTTGCAGAAGACCGGCGGAATCGATGAACATGTGATGTATAATACGTTCAACATGGGAATCGGACTCTGCCTTGCGATTGATCCTGCCGATAAGCAGAAGGTGCTGGACGCCGCGGCAACAGCAGGCGAGAAGGCTTATGTTGTCGGCGAAATCGTGAGCGCGGATGAAGCGGGACCGATCGAAGCCGGCGGCAACACAAAGGCCGGCAGCCGAAAGGGAATTCAGCTTGTCTGACAGACAGGCGCCCGCAGCGCAGCGAAGGAGGCAAAAATGCTTAGAACAGTAGTCCTGGTATCCGGCGGCGGAACAAACCTGCAGGCAATCATTGACAGGATCGGGGACGGCACGCTGAAAGACGTGGAAATTGCCTGCGTGCTCAGCAACAATCCCGGCGCGTACGCGCTGACGCGCGCGAAGAATGCCGGTATACCGGCGCTGTGCCTTTCCCCGAAAGATTATGAGACGCGGGAGCGGTTCAATGAGGCACTCCTTCGGAAACTGCAGGAGCTTTCGCCCGATCTGATCGTTCTCGCCGGTTTTCTGGTCGCGATTCCGGAAGCTGTGATCCGGGCGTTTCCGATGAAGATCATCAACATTCATCCTTCCCTGATTCCGTCTTTCTGCGGGAAGGGGTATTATGGCCTGAAGGTGCATGAGAAAGCTCTAGAGCGCGGCGTCAAGGTAACCGGGGCTACCGTGCATTTCGTCGACGAAGGGATGGATTCCGGCCCGATTATTCTGCAGAAGGCGGTTGAGATTCCGGACGGGATTACACCGCAGGAGCTGCAGCAGAAAGTTATGAAGGAAGCGGAATGGCTCATTCTTCCGCGTGCGATTTCACTGATCGCGCAGGGCAGAGTCGTTCTTTCCGGCAAAACAACACGGATCGTACCGTGACAAAGGAGACACTATGAAGGTACTTCTGATCGGCGGCGGCGGGCGGGAGCACGCCATCGCGGCAGCTATTGTGAAATCGAGAAGAGTAGACAAGCTCTACTGCGCGCCCGGGAACGCGGGGATCGCGAAGATCGCAGAGTGTGTCCCGATCGGTGTCATGGAATTTGACAGACTGATTGATTTCGCGAAGGAAAAGCAGATCGATCTTGCGGTCTGCAGCCAGGATGATCCCCTCTGCGCCGGTATTGTTGACGCTTTCGAAGCTGCCGGACTTAAAATTTTCGGAACCAGGAAAAATGCTGCCATTATTGAAGGAAGTAAAGCATTTTCGAAGCAGCTCATGAAGAAGTACGGCATTCCGACAGCAGCTTACGAGATTTTTACAGACGCAGACAGGGCGGTGGAATATTTAAGAAGCTGTGATTATCCGATCGTACTAAAGGCGGACGGGCTGGCGCTCGGAAAAGGCGTCCTGATCTGCAAAGACTTCGACCAGGCGCAGGATGGTGTCCGGGAAATCATGCTGGACAAGAAGTTCGGCAGTGCCGGAAACGAACTTGTGATCGAAGAGTTTATGACCGGCCGCGAAGTATCGGCGCTCGCGTTTGTCGACGGCACACATTACCGGCTGATGAGCTCGTCGCAGGATCACAAGAGAATCGGCGACGGAGATACAGGTCTGAATACCGGCGGCATGGGGACGTTTTCTCCGAGCCCGTTCTTTACAGAGGAGATCAGGAAAGTCTGCGACAGAACCATTTTCCAGCCGACGGTTGATGCCATGGCAAAGGAGGGACGTCCGTTCCGCGGAGTTTTATACTTCGGCCTGATGCTGACGCCGCAGGGCCCTAAAGTCGTGGAATACAACACCCGCTTCGGTGATCCGGAGACGCAGGTCGTGCTGCCCCGCATGAAGACGGATATCATTGATGTTTTTGAGGCGTGTATGAACGGCACTCTGGATAAGATCAGCCTTGCATTTGAAGATAACGCAGCAGTCTGCGTTGTACTTGCCAGCGGCGGCTATCCTCTGCATTATGAGAAGGGTAAGGTCATTGCGGGCCTTGAAAACTTCGACGGAAAGCCGGATCTTTACTGCTTCCATGCCGGCACGAAATTTGATGACGAGGGAAGAGTCGTAACGAACGGAGGGCGCGTCCTCGGTATAACTGCGCTTGCGCCGACGCTCAAAGAGGCTAGAGCGAAGGCATATGAAGCTGTCCGTCTGGTTTCGTTTGAAGGTATGTATATGCGTCACGACATCGGAAAGGCAATTGACGATGCGCAGTAATGCGATGTAATATAAATTATCGTTGTTTTTTCTGATAACTAAGTTTTTTTAAGAGGTAAGTAAATATGGTTAGAAGCAAAGGGATGAAAGTCCTTGCGGCGACAGCTGTTCTGTCGGCTGCCCTTGGATTTATGTCACCTGCGGCTGTTCTTTCACCGCTGGCTGCAACAGGTTCCGTAAACGGAACGGATGTCAATGTCCGCGGCGAAGCGTCTACAACTTCGAGTGTTGTCGGCACCGTCTCTTCCGGAGAAACTTTTCAGGTCGGAGACAGCACAACGGACAGCGATGGGAATACATGGTATCAGGTAACGCTCGGCAGTGGTGCCACGGGCTATATCCGGAGCGATCTGATGACGGTGAATCAGGATGATGCCGGAACCGCCACGTCCTCGCAGGACGACGCGCAGCAGCAGGACGGTGAGTCCGCAAACGCGGGTTCTACGGAAGCTGCGGAAACACCTTCGCAGGACAGCAGCGCGGCGGCAACGTCTGATACCGGCGGATATCAGATCGTTCTCGCACCGGACGATACCGGAGAAAAGACCTATTATCTGTACAACAATAACGCAAATGAGCGCATGAAGATTTCCGACATCGAGTCTTTGAAAGACAGGGTGACGACAGCGGAAGCTGCTGCCAAGGCAGCGTCCACCAAGTGGAAGGCTTTCGTGATCGCGTTTGCGGTTCTGGCGCTCGCGGCAATCGGCGGCTGCGTTGTTCTGTTCCTGAAACTGCGTGACGCGCTCAACAACAGCGCGCGGGAGAGAAATCTTGCAAGAGAGCGCAGCATGGCAAGAAAACGCGGCGCGGACGCGGATGATCTCAGCGCTGTCGGCAGAGAAAGACGGCCTGTCCGTGACCGGAATGACGCATATCCTTCAAGACGTCAGGCGGACGCTGCAAGAAGACCTTTGCAGCAGGGACGCCGTGCGCCGCTTCCCGGGGATGAGGACATCCGGACGGACAGACCGGAGAGGGATATGCGTGATATGCGCGGCTTCCAGGCCAAACCCGGCATGAACAGGGCAATCGGAGACGGTGTCCGCGAGAGCGCAAGACGCCCGGAGGACCGGGACATCCGCACAGACCGTCCTGCTCCGAGAATGCAAAGAGAACAGAGAGTATCCCGTCCCATGGGAGCGGAAGAAGCGCGGGAAATGCGGGGGATGAATCCGCAGCAGCGCCCGGATGCTGTAAGAAGACCGCAGCGTCCTGCAGGAGCGGCAGGAGCCGATCCCCGGCAGCGCATGAATGATGCGCCGCAGCAGGCACCCCAAAGACCTTCCAGACCTGTCAAGAATTTTGCGGCAGATGATGATTTCGATTATGATTTCATCAACATGGATGACGACAATCAGTAACGGATTCCGCGCATCCATGAAAACTTCATAAACTTTTCGCAGTGGAATTGACCCGGCATGATAATTGTTATATATTAGGTATAACAATTATCATGCCGGTTTTTTATGCCGGCAGACGTTTGCCATGAATCGGAGGTGACGTTTATGTATCTTGAGATTGATTTCAGCAGCGATGAAGCTTATTATCAGCAGCTGTGCAATCAGATTATTCTGGGAATAGCGACCAGTCAGTTTACAGACGGTCAGGTGCTTCCGTCTGTCCGCCAGCTTGCGGATGATATCGGAATCAACATGCATACGGTGAACAAGGCGTATTCTGTTTTGAAGCAGGAAGGCTTTGTCAAAGTGGACCGCAGAAAAGGCGCTGTCATATCCGTCGATGTGAACAAGCAGCGCGCCATGGACACGATCCGCAAGAGCATGGAGCCATTGATCGCAGAGGCAATCTGCCGGGATCTCAGCCGCAGCGACATGCACCGGCTGGTGGATGAAGTCTGTGACGAGTTCGCCGGCTATGTCAGCGATGAGGGCAGGTATACACCGCCGGGGAAACAGCCGGAAGCGAAGCGCAAGTCCCCGTGCAGGGAACAGAATACAGTGGAAAAGGACGAAACGGATGAATAAATATACAGATAGCGCAAAGGCGGCGCTGCGGCTTGCGGAGCGTGCCGCGAAAGAGAGCAACTCCGGTTATGTCGGAACAGAGCATCTGCTGCTTGGCCTGATCCGGGAGCCGGAGGGGGTTGCATCCAACGTGCTGCGGCAGAACGGAATTACGGAAGAGAAGCTATCGGAGATGATTTCTTCGCTTCGCAAGGAGCCCGGGGAAACCGCGGTTCTGGACCGGGGCGGTTACACGCCGCGCCTGTACGGCATACTGGACAACGCCGCGGTTTTAGCCAAGCGGTACCACTCCGCGGAAGTCGGAACCGAGCACCTTCTGATGGCTCTGATACTGGAGAGGCAGAATGTGGCGGTCAAGCTTCTGGAGGCTGGCGGAGCAAATGTTCCGAAGATCTATTTTGAGGTGCTGGCGGCGATCGGTGAAAACCTCTCGGAGCACAGAGATGATCTCGGGCAGCAGCCGCAGGGACCGCAGGGCGGTGAACAGGGCGGACCGCAGAAGAGCATGCTCGAGCAGTATTCGAGGGACCTCACGCAGGAAGCAAGAGAGGGAAAACTCGACCCTGTGATCGGCCGTGAGAAGGAAATGGAGCGTGTGATCCAGATCCTGTCGAGACGCAACAAGAACAATCCCTGCCTGATCGGCGAGCCGGGCGTCGGCAAGACGGCGATCGTCGAAGGGCTTGCGGAGAAAATCGTCAGCGGCAGTGTGCCTTTTACCGTCAGGGATAAGCGCCTTCTGACACTGGACATATCCGGCATGGTCGCGGGCTCCAAGTACCGCGGTGAATTCGAGGAGAGAATCAAGGGCGTTATTGAGGAAGTCCGCCGTGACGGCAACATCATCCTGTTCATTGACGAAATGCACACACTGATCGGCGCGGGCGGCGCGGAAGGAGCAATTGACGCTTCGAACATTTTAAAGCCGTCTCTGGCCCGTGGTGAGCTGCAGATGATCGGCGCGACTACGATCAGTGAGTACCGTAAGTATGTCGAGAAGGACGCGGCGCTCGAACGCCGTTTCCAGCCGGTTATGGTGGAAGAACCGTCGCCGGAAGAAGCTTTGCAGATTTTGCACGGCGTTGCGCCGCAGTACGAGCAGCATCATCAGGTCAGAATAACGGATGAAGCCATGCAGGAAGCGGTCCGCCTATCGGTCCGCTATATTACCGACCGGAATCTGCCGGACAAGGCAATTGATGTCATTGACGAAGCCTGCGCCGCTGTCCGGCTCAAGGGAACGTCGGTGAAGAAAGACGCTCTCACGGAACTGGAAAAGGAACTGGAAGAACTCGACGAACAGCTGGCGGATAACGTGGCGGCAGGGGATCTTGCGGCTGCAAGAACGATCCGCGCAAGGTATGAGGAGCTCAGCAGACGAATCGCGAAACGCCGCATGAACCGCACCGCAGGAAACGCGAGGCTGCCCGAAGTGACGGCGGAGGACGTTGCCGGCGTTATTTCCCTCTGGTCCAAGGTGCCGGTGCAGCGCCTGACGGAACGGGAGAGCGAACGGCTTCTGAAACTGGAAGACACCCTGCACCGCAGAGTGATCGGACAGGATGAAGCGGTCAGGGCGGTTGCAAAAGCGATCCGCAGAGGCCGTGTCGGCCTGCAGGATCCGAACCGTCCGATTGGTTCATTCCTGTTTTTGGGGCCTACAGGTGTCGGCAAAACAGAACTGGCCAAAGCCCTGGCTGCCGCTGTTTTCGGTGATGAAGACAGCATGATCCGCGTTGACATGTCGGAATATATGGAACAGTACGCTGTTTCCAAGATGATCGGATCAGCGCCCGGCTATGTCGGATATGAAGAAGGCGGTCAGCTGACCGACAAGGTCCGCCAGCACCCGTATTCGGTCGTTCTGTTTGATGAGATCGAGAAAGCCCATCCGGACGTTTTCAATGTACTGCTGCAGATTCTCGACGAAGGACATCTGACCGATTCTCAGGGCAGAACCGTAAATTTCAAGAATACTATCATCATCATGACTTCCAATGTCGGAGCCCGCAATATCATCGAGCCCAAGACGCTCGGGTTTGCGCCGAAGCCGACCGAAAAGGAGTCGTATGAGAAGATGCAGGCCGGTGTCATGGATGAAGTTAAGAAGATGTTCCGTCCGGAGTTCATCAACAGAATTGACGGCATTCTTGTTTTCCATGCGCTCAGCCATGATGACATGATGAAGATCACGACGCTCCTGTTCTCGGATCTTGTAAAGAGAGCGAAGGAGCAGATGAACATCACGATCCGGGTGACGCCTGCCATGAAAGAGTATCTCGTAGATCATTACGCGAACGACAAAATGGGAGCGCGGCCTTTAAAGCGCGCGATCCAGAATGTTGTGGAAGATCCGCTTGCGGAGAAACTGCTTGCCGAAGAGATCCGGCCGGGAGATACTGTGGTCATCGGACATAACGGCAGTGAAGTCACATTCAAGAAGTCGGGGCCCCGCCGCCGGAAAGAAGTGAACCAGCCGGAAGAAAAGAGCACAGATGCCGAATAAAAAGAGAACTACAGCGTTTTTCTGCAGCGAGTGCGGATATGAAAGCGCCAAATGGACCGGACAGTGCCCGTCCTGCCACGCATGGAATACCATGGTGGAGGCGCCGGTCAGAATGCAGGCAGGCGGCGTTGCTTCCGCAGTCTCAAGGGGCGGCGCGGGAGCTGTCCGCGGCACTTGCCTTGCGGCCGGCAGCAGGCCGGTGCCGCTGTCCGCAGTGCATGACGAAGGTGAAACAAGATGGACGACCGGCTACGGAGAACTCGACAGGGTTCTGGGCGGCGGCATTGTCAAAGGCTCGATGCTGCTTGTCGGCGGGGATCCCGGGATCGGCAAATCGACGCTTCTTCTGCAGGTGACGAGAAACCTTGCGGCAGACGGAAGAAACGTCCTTTATGTCTCCGGCGAGGAATCGCTGCATCAGATCAAGCTTCGCGCGGCCAGAATCGGGAATGTGCCCGATAATCTGCGCTTTTTGTGCGAGACGGATCTGGATACGATCACGGAAATTCTGCTGGAAGAGAAGCCGGAGCTGTGCGTGATTGACTCCATTCAGACGATGTATAACGCATCCGTAGCGGCAGCAGCAGGCAGCATTTCGCAGGTAAGAGAGACAACCGGAGTACTTCTGCGCCTTGCCAAGGAAACGGGGATTACGTTCTTTATCATCGGCCACGTGACAAAGGAAGGGACAGTTGCCGGCCCTCGCGTGCTTGAGCATATGGTGGATACGGTGCTGTATTTTGAAGGCGACCGGTACGCTTCCTACAGGATCATCCGGGGCGTCAAGAACCGCTTTGGTTCCACGAACGAAATCGGTGTGTTTGAAATGCGCAGGGAAGGCCTGTGCGAGGTAGAGAATCCGTCGGAATACATGCTGAGCGGCCGGCCCGAGAACGCCAGCGGCTCGGTCGTTTCATGCGCGATGGACGGGACCAGAGCGATTCTGACCGAAGTGCAGGCTCTCGTGTGCAAATCGAACTTCGGTTTTCCCAAGCGTCAGGCGACCGGAACGGATTACAACAGAGTGAGCCTGCTGATGGCGGTTCTTGAGAAGAGAATCGGCATCCCTTTATCCGAATATGATGCTTACGTCAATCTTGCCGGGGGAATCAGGCAGTCGGAGCCGGCAATGGACCTGGGCATTGCAATGGCTATTCTCTCGAGCTTTCGGGGAATGCCTGTCGGCGACCGGACGGTCGCTTTCGGAGAAATCGGCCTGTCCGGTGAGGTGCGGATGGTCACGATGGCGGATGTGCGGGTGCAGGAGGCGGCCAAGCTCGGCTTTACAACCTGTATTCTGCCAAAGAGCAATCTGAAAGGCCTCAAGGCACCGGCTGGCATTGAGATTATCGGCATCAGCAACCTGAAGGAAGCCGCTGACCTGATAGGGAAGCGGTAACCGGACGGAAAAACAGACCGCTCAGTATAACAAGACAGAAAATAGCGGGAAGCCCGCATCCGGAAGATTAATTGTTGCTTGCGTTTAAAAAAATTATCTGCTATAATTCATTTTTGTCGGCAGAAGAATCAGATTGACCGAGTCACCTGATTTCGGTTTGTACGGAGTACAAACCGTGCCTGACACCCAGAGGACTCATACAATGGCTAGTATCACGGTCTCCAAAACCGTTCATGGGGGTTCGAATCCCTCGTCCTCTGTTTCATGCAGAGCCCTGAAGTTCAACGGAGGTTGAATTCCAGGGCTTTTCTGATGTTCTGCAAGATTCGATAAGAATCGCGTCCGCAATGGTTTTCCCTCTGTTATAATATTTACAGCATGGTCCATGCATATGCGTGCGTGTCCTGACGCACAGAGGAGAAGTTTATGGAATTTCTGACCGGCCTTATAACGAACAAAGTATTTCTGTCTGCCGCAGCCAGCTGGTTTATTGCGCAGATGAGCAAGATCATCATCGAGATCGCCAAGGGAGAGTTTACGGTCGAAAGACTGCGCGGCGGAGGCGGTATGCCAAGTTCTCATTCGGCGACCGTTACGGGACTGGCATGCGCGGCGGCGTTCGTTGACGGCGGAAACAGCACAGAATTTGTTCTGGCGCTGTTTCTTGCGTTTATTGTCATGTATGATGCGATGGGTGTGCGGTATGAGACCGGCCGGGAGGCGGCCGCGCTCAATGAGCTGAACAGAAGAATCCGCGGGAAAGGCGGAAAACCTCTGACGGAGGGGAAAATGGATGAGAAAATCGGACATACCCTGCCGCAGATCATTGCCGGCATGCTGATCGGGATTGCCACAGCGTCAATCCTGTGCAATTTTCTTCCGTTCTGAATAAGAAGGCCGGTTGCTGACAAATATTTCCGGGAGGATCCTTGTGAGAAACAAACGAAAGAAAATCATACAGATCTGCGCCATGGCTGCGCTGGTGATTCTCATGGCGTTTTTTGCAGCGCCGGTAAGAGATGTTTTCGCGGATGCGGGAGAATTCTCCGGGAATTCGGATTATGATTTCTCCGGCGGCGCAGATTATGACAGCGGAGGAGATTCCTTCGGCGGAGACTGGGGCAGCTGGGACGATGACAGTAACCGGGACTACGGCGGCGGGATCATCGTTAACAGCGGAGGAAGTTCCTCTACGCGCCGTTCCTCATCCGGAAATGCCGCAGATACGGGAGAACTGATTCTGATCTTCTGGTTAATTCTGATCGTGGCGCTTATCATATATACAAAGAGGAAAAGAAGCAACGGCACGAGGACTGTCAGAAACCGCGATCTCGGCGGGACGGATATCCGGCAGGACAGATCGGTTCTGCGTCCGATGCAGGAATATACGGCTCTCGATCCTTCGTTTGACGAGGAGAAGTTTAAGACGCTACTTTCCAATGTTTATGTGCAGATGCAGCAGCAGTGGACGAAAAAGGATATGGAAAGCCTGCGGCCGTATTTTACGGACAGCCTGTACGCGCAGTTTGACCGACAGCTGGACGCATACCGTAAGGGTAACAGAACCAATTATATTGACCGTATCGCGGTGCTTTCCGTGAATCTTGCGGGATTCTATCAGACGGGCAGCAAGACCGGAGGAGAAGGCGCGGCGGCTGCCGGCGAAGACGTCATTGTCGCGGAGATCCGTTCGAGAATTGTAGATTATACGCTGGATGACGCGACAGGCGAACTGCTGTCCGGTTCGAAGACAGCGGAGAAGTTCATGACCTATGAATGGACGCTCACAAGAACGAGCGGACTTACATCGCGCAAAGAAGGAGAATTTACAACTGTTAACTGCCCGAACTGCGGCGCACCTGTCAATATCAACGAGAGCGCGAAATGTCCTTACTGCGGCAGTGTTCTGCATCTGCGGGAGCACGATTTCGTGATCAGCGGGATCAAGGGAATCGCGCAGAGGACATCGGGCTGACCTTTGGTAAAGTTGTTCATGACAAAGATTCTTAAAAAGGTATTACGAATTATATTAGTGGCTGCAGTGCTTGTTTTCGCGCTGACAGCCGCGGATATCTGGTATTACGCGTCCTTTGATCAGAAGCAGAAGGCTGACGCGGTTATCGTCCTTGGCGCAGGCTCGTGGGACAGCAGGGTTTCACCTGTTTTCCGGGAAAGGCTCAATCACGGCATTGATCTGTACACAGAAGGCTATGCCGGCAAAATCATTCTGACCGGCGGCTATGCCGCGGGGAACAATGAGTCCGATGCCCACGCGGCGATGATTTACTGCATCTCGCAGGGCGTTCCGCAGGACGACCTGATTCTGGAGGAAAAATCCAGCAATACGGAGGAGAATATCCGGAACGCGAAGGCAATCATGGACGGGAGGGGCATGGCATCGGCAATAATTGTCAGCGATCCCCTGCATATGCGGAGGGCCATGCTCTTTGCACAGGCGGACGGGATGACGGCTTACAGTTCACCTACGCCGACATCCCGCTATGTGACGCTGCGCACGCAGCTGCCGTTTTTCCTGCGCGAAGAGCTTTACTGCATCGGTTACCGCTGTGCCCGGGTGTTCGGTGCTTCGTCAATGGCCGGGATACGTTTTATGGCTTTCAGAGCGGGAGTAATCCGATGAAGAACAGTTTTTTTGCGACGTTATCGAGGATGAAATATATTGACCGGTGGGCCTTGATGCGCAACTCCAGAGAGGAATCGCTTTCGGAGCATTCTCTGGAGGTCGCTATGATCGCGCATGCTTTATGCACGATCGGGAATGTCCGTTTCGGAAAACACCTTGACGCGGACCGGGCCGCTTTAATCGGTCTCTATCACGATGCTTCCGAAATCATTACGGGAGATATGCCGACGCCTGTCAAATACTGCAACGACGAGATCCGTACCGCGTACAAACAGGTGGAGAAGTCGGCGCAGGAACGGCTGTTATGCCGTCTGCCGGATGACCTTCGCCCCGCATATGAATCGGTTTTTCATGGCGAAGACAGTGAGGAAGAACGATATATGCGAAGGCTCGTGAAGGCTGCCGACAAGTTGTCCGCATATATCAAGTGCATAGAGGAAGAGAAGGCTGGCAATACAGAGTTCCGTACGGCAAAACAATCCACGGCCGCGATCATCGGAGGGCTTTCGAAGGAGCTGCCGGAAGTCAGGAACTTCATGGATGAATTTCTGGAACCTTACGGCAGTACGCTCGATGAACTCGGATAACGGGGAGAAAGGATCATTATATGACAATAGATGTGGAAAGAATTGTGAGGAGCGTTGACCACACACTCCTCCGGACAGATGCGACGATAGAAGAAATCCGGAAACTTTGTGATGAAGCCGTAAAGTATCAGACAGCCAGCGTCTGTATTCCACCTGCATACGCGGATGAGGCAGTGGCTTATCTTGCGAAGAAGGCACAGGAAGCGGCAGACGCCGGAGACGAAAAAAGAGCGAAGCCGGTGCCTGTCTGCGTTGTCATCGGTTTTCCGAACGGATATTCGACAGCGGCATCCAAGGCTTTTGAAACGCGCGACGCGATTCGTCGCGGCGTAAGCGAAATCGACACTGTCATCAATGTCGGTTTTGTAAAGAACGGCCGGTATGATGCCATACTTGAAGAGCTGCGCCAGATCAGGGAAGCCGCAGGAAACCATGTCATGAAAGTCATTATCGAAACCTGCCTTCTTACGCAGGAAGAGAAGATCCGCATGTGCGATATCGTAACGCGCTCCGGAGCAGACTTCATCAAGACCTCTACCGGTTTCTCCAGATCCGGAGCAACGCCGGAAGATGTGAAGCTCCTCGCAGAACATGTCGGCCCCGGCGTGAGAGTCAAGGCAGCAGGCGGCATCCACACGCTGGAAGAAGCGCAGAATTACCTGGACCTCGGCGCTTCCAGACTTGGCACCAGCTCGATCATTAAACTTCTCGAAGAAAAGAATTAAAAGCGGAGTAAAGCGCTATGGCATTTTCATCCAACAATTATGAGCAGCTCGGGTTCGCGGACCGGACACTTCATCTTTCTCGGAAGGAACAGCGGATGCTTTCAGATTCCTTCGCTGGGATGTTCGCGGAGAAGATCTTTCCTCTGATTGACGAAAAGATCTTCATGAATCTTTACAGCACGGACTCGGCAAGACCTTCCAGCCCTGTCAACGTCACGGTCGGCGCGATGATTCTGGAAGTGCTTTTCGATATGAATGATGATGAAGTTGTAAGCTCGCTTGTCTGCGACCTGCGCTTCCAGTACGCGCTGCATACAACGAGCGCGATTGTACAGCCGCTCAGCAGCAGGACGATCCAGCGGTTCAGAAAACGCTGCCAGGACGAATATGCTTCGAACGGCAAAAATCTGATTGCTGAATGTCTTGCCGGCGCGGCAGCGCCGATCGGAGAACTGCTCGCGCGGTACTTCCCCGGAAAAAACCTGGACGCTTCGAAAATCGCGGACGCGATTATGAGGAAAAAGGGCGGGAAATGTTTTGACTATTACCGCGTTGTTCCGGATCCCGGAACTTTCAAGGAAAATGTGCTGCCCGCACACTCGGATCACATGTATTACGCATCGCGCGAGGAGATGGAAGCTTCCTGCGATTACAGAAAAGATCCGGTGTCCTCATTCCGGATGAGCCTGAACGGGCTTTGGAAATTCGCGTACGCACCGAACTTTGCGGGCGCTGTGAAAGGATTTGAATCGCGCTCCTTTGACTGCAGCGGCTGGGACGATATTCATGTCCCTGCGCACATCCAGATGGAGGGATATGACCGGCCCGCGTATGTGAATTATCAGTATCCGTGGGATGGCCGGGAAGATATCAGGCCCGGACAGGTGCCGTCAAGGTATAATCCTGTCGGCAGCTATGTCCGGTATTTCACAGTGCCGGAATCCATGCAGGGGAGGCCTGTCTATATTTCGTTTCAAGGGGTGGAGTCGGGCTTCGCGCTCTGGCTCAACGGAACGTATGTCGGGTACAGCGAGGACAGTTTTACCCCGTCGGAATTTGAGCTGACGCCGTATCTTACGGAAGGCAGCAACAAGCTTGCCGTGCAGGTCTTCAAGTGGACGTCCTCCAGCTGGCTCGAAGATCAGGATTTCTACCGGTTTTCAGGTATCTTCCGCGATGTCTATCTGTATACGGTGCCGGAAGTGCATGTGCGGGACATGAAGATCCGCGCTCTTGTCGATGACGATTACACGGGCGGGCGGCTTCTGATGCAGCTGCATTTTTCTTCGGAGGAGGAACAGGCAGGAAGCAGCAGGCACAGGTACGGATTTACGCAGTATCAGTTATCGCTTGGCGGACGGATTGTGCTCTCCGGTGAAATTGACAACGAGAGGGACAACGAAATCTCGGCCCGCATCCCGCAGGTGCGCCTGTGGTCCGCGGAGAATCCGGTGCTGTACGACCTTTATCTGACAGTTCACGCCAAAACAGGCGCCGCTGTTGAATACATCCACGAACGCGTCGGTTTCCGGCGTTTTGAAATGAAAAACGGGCTGATGTGCCTGAACGGGAAGCGTATTGTTTTCAAAGGCGTGAACCGTCATGAGTTCAGCTGCGACAGCGGCCGTGCAGGGATCAGCCGGGACATGGTCCTGCAGGATCTTGTCCTCATGAAGAAGAACAACATCAACGCAGTCAGAACCTGCCATTACCCGGATGATTCAAGGCTGTACGGTCTCTGCGACGAACTGGGAATCTACCTGATGGCGGAAAATAATCTGGAAACGCATGGCTCGTGGGCGTTCGCGGAACTGGGGCTTTCACCGAAGGAAGACATCCTGCCGGGGGATAAAAAAGAGTGGCTGCCCGTCCTTCTGGACAGAGTGACTTCCTGCTATGAGCGGGACAAGAACCATGCTTCTATCCTGATCTGGTCTGTCGGAAACGAATCTTATGGCGGCAGCGATCTGTTTGAGATGTCCAGACTGTTTCACAGACTGGACCCGGACCGGCTTGTCCATTACGAAGGTATTTTCCACGACAGAAGATATGGCGCCACCAGTGATATGGAAAGCCAGATGTATCCGTCTGTCGATGCTATCCGGAAGTTCCTTTCGGAACATCCGGAGAAACCGTTTATCTGCTGCGAGTATTCCCATTCGATGGGCAATTCCAATGGCGGCCTTTACCGGTATACGGAACTATCGGACACCGAGCCGCGCTATCAGGGAGGCTTTATCTGGGATTTTGTGGACCAGTCGATCCGCACAAGGGACCGCTATGGAACAGAGTATCAGGCCTACGGCGGTGATTTTCTGGAACGTCCGACCGATTATTCATTCTCCGGAGACGGTCTGGTCGCCGGAGACCGCATGCCGTATCCCAAGCTCCAGGAAGTGCGCTTCACTTATCAGAACATTACGGCAAGGGTAGGAAGAGACCAGGTTCTTATTATCAACCGGAATCTGTTCACCGGAACGGATGCCTATGACTGCATCGTAACAGTTCTCCGGGACGGCACGGAGATTGAAGAAAAGCCTTTGGAAACCAATGTACCGCCGCTTTCGAGCAAAGCGTATATGCTGCCGGTTCCGGTTTATACAGAACCGGGCGAATATGCCATAACAGTATCGTTCCGTCTGAAAGAAGACTGCGCATGGGCAGAAAAGGGTTATGAAATTGCTTTCGGCCAGGGCGTTTACAAGGTGGAGGAACAGACACCCGCAAAGGATACAGCGGCTGTATCTGATGAGACGGTGAAGCCTGCGGATGACGGTGTGCTTGAGATTGTGCACGGCGTTTACAACATCGGCGCGAGAGCGGGAGAGAGCGAAATTTTGATTTCACTTCTTGCAGGAGGCGTCAGTTCGCTGCGTATCGGCGGAAAGGAGATGCTGCTTTCCGTACCGCGGCCGAATTTCTTCCGGGCACCGACGGACAATGACCTTGGAAGCAAGATGCCCGCAAGGTACGGGATCTGGAAGATCGCGAGCGAATATCCTTCTACCGTGCCCATTGAAATGATGCATGCTCCCGTGGAGCAGATGGAGAAGGCTTCGCATTACCCTAAAATCAGCACCGGAAAAGACCGGCTGGATGTTACGCTCTGCCACTTCCTTCCGGGTGCTCCTGACGCGGCGCTGGATGTAACCTACAGCTATTTTAAAGACGGGAGTCTGCGGATCGCGATGGACTATGAGCCGTCGGAAGGACTGCCGCCGATGCCGGAGTTCGGCATGCTGCTGAAGCTTGACGCGGATTATGACCGGCTGGATTATTACGGTAACGGACCTCTGGAGTGTTATACTGACAGGGATAAAGGCGCGAAACTCGGCATTTATCACACGACGGTAAGAGATAATATGACAAGGTATCTGGTCCCGCAGGAGTGCGGCAACCGGACCGGCGTGCGGTGGGCAAAAGTTACAAACCGCCACGGCCATGGTCTGCTGTTTACGGCAGAAAACGGCAGCGCACCGATGAACGGCCAGAGCGGAAACGTACAGGTAATGAATTTTTCGGCGCTGCCTTATACGCCTGCCGAAATCGAGAACGCGCTGCATCACACGGAGCTGCCGCCGGTACATTATACGGTTGTCCGCGCGAGCCTCGCGCAGATGGGAGTAGCGGGAGATGACTCATGGGGAGCAAGAACGCCGCAGGAGGATCTTCTAGATAACACGAAGCCTCTGCACTTCGCGTTCCGCATCCGCGGAATTTGAGAACAGAAGAGATATTAAAAGGCGGCCTGTAAAGCTCTCCGTCAGGAGAGCTTCAGGTCGCCGCTTTTTATCCAGCCGAGCTTTCTTTCTACTGCAGCGAAAAGCGGTGTCAGAACAGCAGGAAGGACAAAACAGACAAGAAGCATGCCGAGCCAGTCAGCGCCCGTGATCGAGGCCTTTGTGCCATTTGCGATATCCGAAACCCAACCGGTATAAATGCCGATCTGGCCGACAAGACCGCAGGTTCCCATGCCCGAAGAAACCGGCGCGCCGTTCATCTGCAGATGGAAGACGCAGGTGGCGATAGGCCCCGTAATTGCGGAGGTCAGGATAGGCGCGATCCAGATTTTCGGATTCTTGATAATGTTGGGCATCTGCAGCATGGAAGTACCGATTCCCTGCGAAATCAGGCCGCCGACTTTATTCTCCTTGTAGGACATGACCGCGAAACCTACCATCTGCGCGCAGCAGCCTGCGACAGCGGCGCCGCCGGCGAGCCCGACAAGACCAAGCGCCGCACAGATCGCGGCGGAAGAGATCGGGAGTGTCAGCGCGATGCCGACGATCACGGAGACCAGAATGCCCATGAAAAACGGCTGCAGATCTGTAGCCATCATGATCAAAGAACCGACGGAAGACGCGAGTTTTCCGAGCGCCGGCGCAAGAAGCCACGCGAATGCGCAGCCGGTGATGATCGTGACAACCGGCGTGACCAGAATGTCGATTCTTGTCTCTTTGGAAACCGCCTTTCCGGTTTCCGCGGCAAGGATTGCAACGAACAGGACCGCGAGCGGACCGCCGGCACCGCCGAGTTCATTGGCCGCCTGTCCGACAGCGGCAAGCGCGAACAGGACAAGCGGCGGAGCCTGCAGCGCGTATCCGATTGCAATCGCCATGGCGGGACCGCTCATGGCGGAAGCGTATTTGCCGACGGAGACAAGAGACGAAAGACCAAGCTGCGTGCCGGCGGTATTGAGGATTGTGCCGATTAACAGGGAGGCGAACAACCCCTGTGCCATTGCGCCGAGCGCGTCGATACCATAGCGTTTTGCAGAGATGACGATGTTTTTACGAGCCAGAAAAGACCTGAGTGCGTTCATTAAGACAGCTCCTTTGTGTATATATAGGTGTCAAGACACATGCAACGCTCTTCATTATGCAAGTCCGGCGCCGCCTTGTCAACAGGATTCTTCGCTGTAAAGATAGCCTTTCCCGGCAAGCGCGTTCTTCACGCGGATAAAAGCGGCTTCGTCATTGCAAAGAAGCGTGTGCAGATGGACACCGCCTGTCAGGTCGGACAGTGGTGCAGCGCTGGAATTCCCGAGCCGCTGCATGAACTGCCGGACATCGTAGCGGCTCGACAGATGCAGCTGCCCGGTGAGCTGACCGTATACCGGGTGTTCGACAATCACATTTTCGACGGTGATGCCGTTGTCTACCATAATATTCAGTTCATCTTCCATCTGCTCCGGCGTATGGACACAGGCAAGGCGGCGGATGATACCGCCTGGAGCCTGCTTCAGGATATAGCCCCTTGGCGTTGCCGTGATATCCTCTCCCGACGCTCGGAGCAGTGCGATGTCGCCGACGATGATCTGACGGCTGACATTGTACCTTGCGGCGAGTCTGGATGCGGAGAGCGGGCCCTCCGCGGATGCAAGATCGGCCAGCAGGGACGCTCTTCTTTCGTCTGATTTCTGCATGTTGGACTCCTTTATGTAAAACACCTTGACTTTCTGCCTTTTATTGTGCTAATCTACTCAAGAGATTGTGAAGGTCTTTTTTTTATGCTTATTTTTAGAAGACCTTCATGAGGAAGCGGGAGGCAGAACCTGTGATTCTGCCGATTACCGAGTATAGTCATTCATTTTTGGAGGTACAGTACTATGCGTACAAGAATTACACTGGCATGCACAGAATGCAAGCGCCGCAACTATAATACCACGAAGGACAAGAAGAACCATCCCGATCGCATGGAAATTATGAAGTACTGCAGATTCTGCAGGAAGCATACACTTCATAAGGAGACCAAGTAATTCTTTTTATTTGAGAAGTGCTGGAGGAAACATGGGAGAGGTAGAGACAAAGACCACAGCTCCCAAAAAGGACGGCTTTGGCAAAAGGGCTGCTTCTTTTTGGAACGGGGTCAAGGCTGAATACAAGAAGATTATCTGGCCGGATCGCGATACAATCGTCAAGCAGCTTTTGGCTGTTCTTGTCGTATCCGTTATTACGGGAGCAGTTATCGCACTGGTTGACTTCGGATTCCAGAATCTGATCGATTTTCTCACAACGTTTCAGGCCTGAAGCTTTTCGCAGAAGCGGGATGCGGATGAGCATTTGACTTTGCGGGGAGAGCCGCTGCGCAGGCATGCGGCAGGAAGAGGTGAAAATGGAAGAAAAGAAGAAGGCGACAGCCCGCATCAAGCTGGGTTCGTTCCCGGATCTGCCGGGCGGAGATACTGCCGATTTCAGCCGTGACGCCGCCAGCATTGAGAAGAACGAAGCGGAGCGCGTCGCTGAGCGGGTACTCAGGCAGGATGAGGCCGGAGAAGATGTTTCTCTGATTTCAAAGAGCCTTGACAGCCAGTCTTCGGAAGGAGAAGGCAATCAGCTCGACGAGGACGCAATTTCGGATGTGCCGAAGTGGTATGTGGCACACACATATTCCGGATATGAGAATCAGGTCAAGATCAGTCTTGACAAGGTGCGTGAGAACCGTCATATGGAGAACCGCATCCTTGAGGTCAGAATTCCCATGGAGGAAGAGACCGAAACCAGAAACGGAAAGACGAAGACTGTATCCAGAAAGATGGTTCCGGGCTATGTGCTGATTCTGATGATCATGGATGATGAAACCTGGTACGTTGTCCGCAATACGCGCGGCGTGACTGGTTTTGTCGGCCCGGGATCTAAGCCGGTTGCCCTGAGCGAGGAGGAAGTTGCCAAGCTTGAGGGACGCGATCTGAAGAGCCCTGCTTCGATCGGATTCAAAGAGGGCGATTCCGTCAAGGTTGTGGCCGGCATCTGGAAAGATACACTGGGCACTGTTACCAAAGTCGATGCGGAAAAGAGATCGGTTACGATTTCGATCGAACTGTTCGGCAGAGAGACGCCTGTGGAGATTCCGTGCACGGAAGTCCGCAAGGCGGAATAATTCATTGTTGTAAATCGATCACTGCGGTGATAGATTGATAGAGTTGCCGTATGGCAAGCAGTGGGAGCAGGCAGGCCGCCTGCGACATATATGCGGAACGCTGCGATGCTTTGTAACAGCGTTTTCAGCCCGGAAACGGACCCGCACCACCACAAAAGGAGGAAAAAATGGCTAAGAAAGTATCAGGTTACATCAAATTACAGATTCAGGCCGGCAAAGCTACACCCGCACCGCCGGTTGGACCTGCACTCGGACAGCACGGTGTCAACATTGTTGAATTCACGAAGCAGTTCAACGCGAAGACAGCAAATGAAGGCGACGTTGTTATTCCCGTTGTCATTACTGTTTATGCGGACAGAAGCTTCAGCTTCATCACAAAGACTCCGCCTGCAGCTGTTCTTCTGAAGAAGGCGGCAGGTATCCAGAAGGCTTCCGGCGAACCGAACAAGACCAAGGTTGCTTCTGTAACCAAGGCACAGGTGAGAGAGATCGCCGAGAAGAAGATGCCCGATCTGAATGCAGCATCAATCGAAGCTGCAATGAGCATGATCGAAGGAACGGCTCGTTCCATGGGCATCACGGTAACAGAGTAAAAGGAGGATTTACAATGAAGCACGGTAAGAAATATGTAGAGGCTGCTAAGCTCATCGATAAGTCCAAGCTTTACGAGGCTGAAGAGGCAGTAGCTCTTGTCAAGAAGACAGCAACAGCGAAGTTTGATGAGTCTGTTGAACTGAATATCCGCACAAGCTGCGATTCCCGTCACGCGGACCAGCAGATCCGCGGTTCTGTAGTTCTTCCTGCCGGCACCGGCAAGAAGATCCGCGTGCTTGTATTTGCGAGAGGCGCAAAGGCGGATGAGGCTCTTGCAGCCGGCGCTGACTATGTAGGCGCTGAGGAACTCCTTCCGAAGATTCAGAAGGAAGGCTGGCTTGATTTTGACGTTGTTGTTGCAACACCCGATATGATGAGCGTTGTAGGACGTCTCGGTAAGGTTCTCGGACCGAAAGGCCTTATGCCGAACCCGAAGGCAGGCACTGTTACGATGGACGTAACAAAGGCTGTCAATGATATTAAGGCCGGCCAGGTTGAGTACAGACTTGACAAGGCAAACATTATTCATGTAACAATCGGCAAGGCTTCCTTCACGGAAGAGCAGCTGATGAGCAACTTCAATGCCCTGATGGGAGCAATTGCCAAGGCAAAGCCTTCCACTGTAAAGGGTCAGTATCTGAAGAGCATTTCCATGGCAACAACCATGGGCCCCGGCATTAAGATCGTAGCGAACAGATATTGATAAAAGTGTTGACAGAGTGCAAACTCTGTCATACTATACAAAAGGTCGTTTGACCGCAGCCGAAGACAGCTGGTAAAGCCGAAAGGTTTTGTAAGAGTCCTTATGGACCGCCCGCCGAGGATGAAGGAGATTGATTTTATTCCCTCTGTCTTCATGGCAGAGGGATTTTCATTTCTTATCCCTTCCGCTGTAGCAATAAAAATTTACAAGGAGGTAAGACATGGCAAAGATCGAGGAAAAGAAGCCGATTATCGACGAGATTTCCGAGAAGATCAAAGACGCGCAGTCAGTTGTTCTTGTAGACGCAAGAGGACTTACGGTCGTTGAGGATACGCAGCTGCGTAAACAGCTTCGCGAAGCCGGCATTCAGTATAAGGTTTACAAGAACACTTATATGAAGAAGGCTTTCGACGGTACAGATTTCGCTCAGCTTGACGAATACCTTGAAGGACCCAGCGCAATCGCGATCTCCAAGGATGACGCGACAGCACCTGCCAGAATTCTCTACAAGTTCGCCGAGAAGGCGAAGAATCTTGAGGTAAAGGCCGGTGTTGTAGAAGGAAAGGCTTATGACGCGAAGGGACTGGAGCCGATCTCCAAGATTCCTTCAAGGGAAGAGCTCCTTTCCAAGCTGCTTGGAAGCCTGCAGGCACCGATCACCAACTTCGCCCGCGATATCAAGCAGGTTGCGGAGAAGAAGGCAGAAGGCGGCGAGGCAGCTCCCGCAGAAGCTCCTGCAGAGGCAGAAGCACCGGCTGCAGAATAATTTCTGCGCCCTGATGCCGGCGCAAGGCCGGTATGAAATACAGACAGATCTGCGAACCGCAGATGCAGTACAACAAATATGATGGAGGTCATAAAGATGGCAAAGTTATCCACACAGGAAATCCTTGACGCAATCAAAGAGTTATCCGTTCTTGAACTGAACGATCTGGTAAAGGCTGTTGAAGATGAATTCGGTGTATCCGCTGCAGCAGGCGTTGTTGTAGCAGGACCCGCAGCCGGCCCGGCAGAAGAAGAGAAGACCGAGTTCGATGTAGAGCTTACAGAAGTAGGCCCGAACAAGATCAAGATCATCAAGGTCGTTCGTGAAGCTACCGGCCTTGGCCTGAAGGAGTCCAAGGACCTTGTTGAAGGTGCTCCGAAGGTTATCAAGGAAGCTCTTCCCAAGAAGGATGCTGACGATCTCAAGGCTAAGCTTGAGGCTGAAGGCGCTAAGGTTACTCTTAAGTAATCCGGCGTTTATCTTAACGCGAAATCTCCCCTGCCGGTGTCTGCCGACAGGGGATTTGCTTTATACATCTATATTCAACAGCACGAAGGGATGAACTGTTATGACAGAAAATACTGCTGGTACAACAAACAATAAAACAAAACATAAGAAAAGCATCCTCCTTGTCTGCCTGCTTCTGGCTGCCGCAGCTGTGCTTGCGCTTGTTTTTCATTTTGCTTCGGCAAAGAATGTGCAGAAGGGCAGCAAAGAGTGCTCACTGACCGTAACCGATGACAGCGGCACTTCGAAGACATATGAATGCTCAACCGATGCGGAATATCTGCGACAGCTGATGGATGAACTTTCTGCCGACCAGACACAGGAATTTTCCTATGAAGGGTCGGAAGGACAGTACGGGCTTTTCATTAATACAGTCAACGGGCTGACTGCGGATTACGATAAAGATCATGCATACTGGGCTATTTACGTGGACGGTGAGTACGCGCAGAACGGTGCTGATACTCAGCCGGTCAATGACGGCGACAAATTCGAGCTCAAGTACGAAGTGAGCAAGTGACCGGAGGCCTTGGATGCATAAGAGGTGCCGGATCACGATCCGGGATATCGCGGTACTAGGTATGATGCTGGCAATGCTGGAGGCGGTGAAACGCGCGCTCGAATTCCTTCCGAACATTGAGCTGGTAACATTGCTGTTTATCCTGTTTACGTTGTTCTACGGGGCCAAAACACTGCTCGCCGCATTCGCCTTCACCGGTGTTGAGTGCCTTGTCTTTGGCGCAGGACTATGGAATTTCATGTATTTGTATATCTGGCCTCTCGAAGTGCTGCTGGTACTTTTGATCCGCAGAAAAGCCGGCTGGGAGGAAGGGTATATTGTTTATTGCGTTTTCTCCGGCGCCTTCGGACTGTTCTTCGGGCTGCTTTGCTCGATTGTTTACATATTTACGAGCGGGCCGTCCGGCGCGCTCGGCTGGTGGATTTCCGGTATTCCGTTTGACATTCTTCATGGAGCCGGAAATTTTACTCTCTCCCTGATTCTTTTCAAGCCACTTTCCGCGGCACTCCGGCAAATTCAGAGAAAATTTTCATAAGTTATTGACAATTGATTCGCTTTTACGTATTATAGTATGCGCTATGTTCTGCAATTATGCCCTACTATGCTCTCCTTAAGGATTAAGTTCCGGAAGAGAAAGCAGCGGATAAGGCAAATATGGTGGTTACTGACTAACACATACCAAGGAGAGCGAAGGGAACAGGACACACGGCAGGAGAGCACAGGGGACTGTGCTGTTTTGCGCATTATTCCGATCTGGTACCACATCCTTATTTCCCCGCGATCCTACAGATTCAACAGAACGAGGTGAATTGATGAGCAATAAAATTAGGCTTCACCCTGCAGGCAAAGGCAAGAGCATGCGTATGAGCTACTCCCCGAAGAAGGAAGTGCTCGAAATGCCCAACCTCATCGAGGTTCAGAAATCCTCCTATCAGTGGTTCATTGATCAGGGCATGCAGGAAGTTATCGAGGACTTTTCTCCGATCGAATCATTTGACGGACATTGGAGACTGGAGTTCGTAGGCTGCAAGCTCGACATTGAATACCTCAAGACAGCGCCTAACTACGCGAAGAGAAATACAATTACAAAGTGCAAGGTCAGGGACGCGACCTATGCCGCGCCTTTATTCGTGCGCGCGAGACTGATTGACAAGACCGGCGAGAAGCCGATCCGGGAAGAGACCATTTCGTTCACGGATCTTCCTGTTATGACAGAGACAGGCACGTTTGTGATCAACGGCGCCGAGCGTGTCATTGTATCCCAGCTCGTCCGTTCTCCCGGAATTTATTATGGCATTGACCGCGACAAGTACGGCAAGAGCCTTTATACCTGCACGGTTATTCCCAGCCGCGGCGCCTGGCTGGAGTATGAAACCGACGCGAATGATATCTTCTATGTCAAGGTTGACCGTACAAGAAAGGTTCCGGTGACGGTTCTGATCCGCGCGCTCGGTATCGGCACGGATGAGGAGATTCTGGAAGTCTTCGGCGATGAGCCCAAGCTTCGCGGCAGCTTCTCAAAGGATCCTTCCCATTCTTATGAAGAGGGCCTTCTGGAACTGTATAAGAAGATCCGGCCCGGCGAGCCGCTTGCCGTGGAATCCGCGAGATCACTGATCGAATCCATGTTCTTTGATCCGCGCCGGTATGACCTTGCAAAGGTAGGCCGCTATAAATTCAACAAGAAGCTGGCACTCCGGTTCAGAATCGCCGGCCATGTTCTTGCGGAAGACGTTGTTGACAGCGCAAACGGCGATGTTATCGGCAGCGCGGGAGACACTGTTACCGTAGAGATGGCCGATGAAATCCAGAACGCGGCAATTCCTTATGTCTGGATCAGAACCGATACAAGAGACCGCGTGAAGGTCCTGTCCAACCTGATGGTTGACATCACTCACTTTGTAGACTGCGATCCGGAAGAGCTTGGCATCACCGAGCAGGTTTATTATCCGGCTCTTCGTGAAATCCTCCAGAAATATCAGGACAACGAGAATCCGGAGGAGCTTGCGGAAGTGCTGCGCAGAAATGTGCATCTTCTGATTCCCAAGCATATTACGAAGGAAGATATTCTTGCTTCGATCAACTACAACATGCATCTGGAGTACGGCATCGGCAACAAGGACGACATTGATCACCTCGGAAACCGCCGGATCCGAAGCGTCGGAGAACTGCTGCAGAATCAGTTCCGCATCGGAATGTCCCGTGTGGAGCGTGGTGTCCGCGAGAAGATGTCCAGCGTAGATGACCCGTACCCGAGAACACTGATTAACACAAAGCCGGTCAGCGCCGCGTTCAAGGAGTTCTTCGGATCTTCCCAGCTGTCCCAGTTCATGGACCAGAACAACCCGCTGTCCGAGATTACACATAAGAGACGTCTCTCGGCATTGGGACCCGGCGGTCTTTCCAGAGACAGAGCAGGTTTCGAAGTCCGTGACGTACATTATACGCACTATGGAAGAATGTGCCCTATCGAGACGCCTGAAGGCCCCAACATCGGCCTGATCAACTCTTTGGCGGCATACGCGAAGATCAATGAGTACGGCTTCATCGAAGCTCCGTACAGAAAGATCGACCAGAACGACCCGAACGGACCCAGAGTAACTGATGATGTTGTCTACATGACAGCGGATGAGGAAGATAACTATCATGTAGCACAGGCTTCCACGAAGCTGGATGAGAACGGATATCTTGTTGACAACTACGTATCCGGCCGTTACAGGGATGAGACATCTTCGTATCCTAGAACGATGTTCCAGTACATGGACGTATCTCCGAGAATGGTATTCTCGGTTGCGACATCCCTGGTACCGTTCCTGCAGAACGATGACGCGAACCGTGCGCTGATGGGATCGAACATGCAGCGTCAGGGCGTTCCGCTGATTACGACGGAAGCTCCGGTCGTAGGAACCGGCATGGAAGAGAAGGCAGCCCGTGACTCGGGCGTCTGCGTAATCGCGAAGAAGCCCGGCCGCGTTGACTTTGTAGACGCAACCGAAATCGACGTGACTTATGATGACGGCGAGAAAGAGCAGCTGGAACTGATCAAGTATCTGCGCTCCAACCAGTCGAACTGCTACAACCAGAAGCCGATTGTTTCGACCGGTGATCATTTTGAAGAAGGCGACATTCTCGCAGACGGCGCTTCCACAGATCACGGCGTGCTCGCACTCGGCAAGAACCCTCTGATCGGCTTCATGTGCTGGGAAGGCTACAACTACGAGGACGCGGTCCTGCTTTCCGAGCGCCTTGTAAGAGAGGATGTTTATACCTCGATTCACATCGAGGAATATCAGTGCGAGGCAAGAGACACCAAACTCGGACCGGAAGAAATTACCAGAGATGTTCCCGGTGTCGGTGAAGACGCTCTCAAGGATCTAGACAATGACGGTATTATCCGTATCGGCGCGGAGGTTCGTGCCGGCGATATCCTTGTCGGCAAGGTAACTCCGAAGGGTGAAACGGAGCTTACCGCAGAGGAGAGGCTCCTGCGCGCCATCTTCGGTGAGAAGGCGAGAGAAGTCAGAGATACTTCGCTCAAGGTTCCGCACGGCGAGTACGGCACAGTCATTGATACGAAGATCTTCACAAGAGAAGATGATGCCGGAGAGATTCCTCCGGGAGTCAACATGACCGTCCGCATCTATATCGCGCAGAAGAGAAAGATCTCCGTCGGCGACAAGATGGCCGGCCGTCACGGAAACAAGGGTGTTGTATCGAGAGTGCTTCCTGTTGAAGATATGCCCTATCTTCCGAACGGTCGTCCGCTGGATATTGTTTTGAACCCTCTGGGCGTACCTTCCCGTATGAATATCGGACAGGTTCTGGAGCTGCACCTTTCGCTTGCCGCGAAGGTTCTGGGCTTTAATGTGACGACGCCGAACTTTGACGGCGCGACGCATGATGACATTGTGGACGCCCTGAATATGGCGAACAAGTATGTCAACTACAGCTGGGATGAGTTCGAGGCTGAGTACAAGGACAAAGTCGATCCGGAAGTTCTGCAGTACCTGTATGATAACCGTGACCACAGAGAAGAGTGGAAGGGCGTTCCGATCACACCGGACGGCAAAGTGCAGCTGCGCGATGGCCGTACAGGCGAAAAATTCGACAACCCGACATCGATCGGCTTCATGCATTATATGAAGCTGCATCACCTGGTAGACGATAAGATTCACGCACGTTCCACCGGCCCTTACAGCCTTGTGACGCAGCAGCCTCTGGGCGGCAAAGCGCAGTTCGGCGGCCAGCGTTTCGGAGAAATGGAAGTTTGGGCGCTTGAAGCTTACGGCGCGGCGTACACGCTGCAGGAAATCCTGACGGTCAAGTCAGATGATGTGGTTGGCCGTGTCAAGACGTATGAGGCGATCATTAAAGGTGAAAACATCCCGGAAGGCGGTATCCCTGAATCCTTCAAGGTCCTTCTGAAGGAACTGCAGGCGCTGTGCCTTGATGTGGAAGTGCTGGACGAAGACAAGAATCCCGTAGAAATTTCCGAGGATATCGATTACGGCGATTCCGCAATCTTCAAGTTCGCGATGGCAAATAACTTTAAGGATTCCGGTGATACGGACAGAAAGTCGCTGGAAAACGGCGGCATGTCGCTGCAGGAGTTTAATGACAAGGGCGAGATGCAGGAAGTGCAGGATGACGCAGAAGCCGGCAGCGATGATGGCAGTGCTGCAGATGCGGGTACAGATACGGAGTACGACGATAACGACGAGTTCTGATCCGCACATGACTGAAGCAACCACATATCTCATCTGCGAGGGTATCCGCGGATGAGACGGAAATCAAGCTGCACCGCAGCAGAATTGAGGGTAGAATGCCAAATACTACAAATGAAAGCTATAAGCCGGTAACATTTGACGCGATACAGATCCGGCTGGCCAGCCCTGACAAGATCCGCGGCAACGCCCGCGAGGGTAAAGGCTGGTCCTATGGTGAAGTTACGAAGCCGGAGACGATCAACTACAGAACCTTGAAGCCGGAAAAGGACGGACTGTTCTGCGAGGCGATCTTCGGCCCTACCAAGGACTGGGAATGCAAATGCGGCAAGTACAAGAAGATGAAGTTCAAGAACACCATCTGCGACAGATGCGGCGTTGAAGTAACCAAGTCTTCGGTACGAAGAGAGAGAATGGGACACATCGAGCTCGTGGCTCCGGTTTCCCACATCTGGTATTTCAAGGGCGTTCCTTCCAGAATGGGCCTGATCCTTGACATGACGCCGAAGGAACTGGAAAAGGTGCTCTATTTTGCCAGCTACATCGTACTTGACCCGGGCACGGATGCTATGCCACAGGTCATGGACGAAGACGGCAGATACCGCGACGCGACACAAGCGGAAATTGATGCCAGCAAGGAGCTGCAGCTTCCTCCGCTTATGAAGAAGCAGATCCTCTCCGAAAGGGAATATCAGGAATACCGCAAGGTATACCGCGGACATTTCAGAGTCGGCATGGGCGCGGAAGCAATCAAGGAGCTGCTCCTTGATGTAAATGTCGAAGAAGAGTACAGGACACTCAGCGAAGAGCTGGAAACCGCCAAGGGCCAGAAGAGAGAAAGAGTTCTGAAGAGACTGGAAGTAGTGGAAGCTTTCCGCGAAAGCGGCAACCAGCCTTCCTGGATGATTCTGGACGCGGTTCCGGTCATTCCTCCGGATCTGCGTCCCATGGTTCAGCTGGACGGCGGAAGATTCGCAACATCTGACCTGAACGATCTTTACAGAAGAATCATCAACCGTAACAACCGTCTGAAAAAGCTTCTGGAAATCGGTGCGCCGGACATCATCGTCCGCAACGAGAAGAGAATGCTGCAGGAAGCGGTTGACGCTCTTATTGATAACGGCAGACGCGGCCGCCCGGTCACAGGACCCGGCAACAGGGCACTCAAGTCCCTGTCCGACATGCTCAAGGGCAAGTCCGGCCGTTTCAGACAGAACCTTCTGGGCAAGCGTGTCGACTATTCCGGCCGTTCGGTTATCGTCGTCGGTCCCGAAATGAAGATTTACCAGTGCGGCGTTCCGAAGGAAATGGCACTGGAGCTGTTCAAGCCTTTCGTAATGAAAGAGCTGCAGAAGAGAGAAATCTCCCAGAACATCAAGAATGCGAAGAAGCTCGTGGAAAAGGTGGATCCCAGAGTATGGGATATTCTGGAAGACGTTATCAAGGAGCATCCCGTAATGCTCAACCGCGCACCTACGCTGCATAGACTGGGCATCCAGGCGTTTGAGCCGATCCTCGTCGAAGGCAAGGCAATCAAGCTTCATCCACTTGCCTGCACGGCGTTCAACGCCGACTTTGACGGCGACCAGATGGCGATTCATCTGCCGCTTTCCGTTGAAGCGCAGTCCGAGTGCCGGTTCCTGCTTCTTTCGCCGAATAACCTGCTGAAACCTTCCGATGGCGCGCCGGTTGCTGTTCCGACACAGGACATGGTTCTGGGTATTTACTATATTACCCAGCAGAGAGACGGAGAGCCCGGCGAGGGCAAGTACTTCAGCTCTCCGAATGAAGCATGGCTTGCTTACGAAAACAAATACATTACGCTACACTCGAAGATTCATGTCAGACTTACAAAGAAGAAGCCTGACGGCGAGGTTGTAGAGGGATTGGTTGATACGTCGCTCGGGCGTCTGATTTTCAACGAGATCATTCCACAGGACCTCGGCTTTGTCGACAGGTCTGTTCCGGAGAACTTCCTGAAGCCGGAAATCGACTTTATGGTCAAGAAGAAAGATCTCAAGAAGATTCTGCAGGCAGTCATCGACAAGCACGGCACCTTCAAGTGCGCTGAAGTTGACGACAATATCAAGGCACTAGGCTACAAGTGGTCCACAATCGCTGCTCTGACAGTTTCAATTGCCGACATTTCGGTTCCGAAGGAGAAGAAAGAACTTCTGGAAGAGGCGCAGGCTACCGTTGACAGAATTCAGAAAGATTACCGCAGAGGTATGATGACGGATGAGGAGCGTTATCATCAGGTTGTAGAGACATGGACAGATGTTGATAACCGCCTGACTGATGCCCTTTTAAAGTCACTGGATAAGTACAATAATATCTTCATGATGGCGGATTCCGGAGCTCGTGGTTCCAACCAGCAGATCAAACAGCTGGCCGGCATGCGCGGACTGATGGCAGATACATCGGGACGCACAATCGAGCTGCCGATCAAGTCGAATTTCCGTGAGGGACTGGATGTGCTGGAATACTTCATGTCGGCGCACGGTTCCAGAAAGGGTATGTCGGATACAGCCCTTCGAACAGCCGATTCCGGATACCTGACAAGACGAATGGTCGATGTTTCGCAGGAGCTGATTATTCGTGAGATCGACTGCGTTGAAGGCAAAGATGTTATTCCGGGTATGTCTATCAAGGCATTCAAAGACGGGAATGCGACGATTGAAACGCTGCGCGACCGTATGATCGGCCGTGTATCCTGCGAGGAAATCAGGGACATGGACGGTCATGTGATTGTCAAGAAGAATCACATGATCACGCCCAGCCGCGCGGACGCAATCCTTTCCCGCGGCATGAACAAGAAAGGGGAGCCGTTTGATGCAGACAAGGATTCCCTCAAGATCAGAACCATTCTGACCTGCCGCAGCCACCTGGGTATCTGCGCGAAGTGCTACGGCGCGAACATGGCAACAGGTGAAATGGTACAGGTCGGCGAGGCAGTCGGCATCATCGCTGCACAGTCAATCGGTGAGCCCGGCACACAGCTGACCATGAGAACGTTCCACTCCGGCGGTGTTGCCGGCGGCGATATCACACAGGGTCTTCCCCGTGTAGAAGAGCTGTTCGAGGCAAGAAGACCAAAGGGACTTGCGCTCCTGACCAAGATCGACGGTGTTGTTACTGTAAAGGATACGAAGAAATCCCGCTCCGTCATCGTAACGAATGATGAAGAAGGAAAGTCCGAAGAGACGCAGATCCCTTACGGATCCAGAATCAAGGTTGTGGACGGGCAGGAGATTGAAGCCGGCGACGAGCTGACCGAAGGCTCCATTGACCCCAGAGAACTGCTGGAGATCAAGGGACCCAGAGCGGTTCAGGATTATCTGCTCCGCGAGGTTCAGAAGGTTTACCGCCTGCAAGGTGTAGATATTGCCGACAAGCATATCGAAGTCATCGTCCGGCAGATGATGAAAAAGATCAAGATCACGGCAGCAGGAGATTCTCATTTTATTCCCGGAAAGCTTGTTGATTTCCTTGATTTTGAGGACGAGAACGATAAGCTCATTGATCTCGGCAAAACACCGGCAGAGGGCGAGCGCATCATCCTCGGTATTACAAAGTCTGCCCTTGCGACGGATTCGTTCCTGTCGGCAGCTTCTTTCCAGGAGACGACAAGGGTTCTGACGGATGCCGCGATCCGCGGAAAGATCGATCCTCTGATCGGACCGAAGGAGAACGTTATCATCGGCAAGCTGATTCCTGCCGGAACCGGCATGAAGAGATACCGTAATATCAAGCTCAGCACGGATGAGAGAATCGCGGAAGCGAAGGCACATCCGCAGATTCCGGATGAAGTTCTGGAGGATGAGCAGGAGACAGGCTCCGCACCGGGAGACACGCAGGATGAAATTCTTTCGGAAACCACGGAAAGCACAGATCCGGATGGATTTAAGGCTTGACAAGCAGGACTTGCATGTTTAATATTAGAACGGTGTGCTGAAAAAGCACACCGTTCTTCTGCGTCTGTACAAAACGCGAAAGCGGTCCGGACAGGCCGGAAGACTGTAATGATAATCCTGTTTCAGGTTAAGGAGCGGGATTAATTCAAATTTGGCAAGGAGGTGAAATAGAATGCCGACATTTAACCAGTTAGTTAGAAAGGGACGTCAGGTTTCCACGAAGAAGTCGAAGGCTCCGGCTCTGCAGGTAGGTTTCAACAGTCTTAAGAAGAAAACTATCGGACAGTCCGCTCCCCAGAAGCGTGGTGTCTGCACCGCTGTTAAGACAGCAACCCCTAAGAAGCCTAACTCCGCTCTTCGTAAGATTGCCAGAGTACGTCTTTCCAACGGAATGGAAGTTACATCCTACATTCCCGGCGAAGGTCACAATCTGCAGGAGCACTCTGTTGTAATGATCAGAGGAGGAAGAGTTAAGGATCTGCCCGGTACCAGATACCACATCATTCGTGGCACACTGGATACAGCAGGTGTTGCAAACCGCAAGCAGGCTCGCTCCAAATATGGCGCTAAGAGACCTAAGGCTGGTAAGTAATACTCTCTAATGTAACAGAATGTTGGATTCTATTTGCGATAGGATTTCTGTACGGAAATTTACGCGGTCCTTTCCGTGTTTTGAACAGGAAACGGACGGATTATCGAAGATAGACTACAGCATGGACACAGCATTATAGTGAGTACCGATGAATTATCCATTGATAAGGAGGGAAGTATCATGCCGCGTAAAGGACATGTACAGAAAAGAGATGTACTTGCAGACCCCTTATACAACAACAAAGTCGTTACCAAGCTGATTAATGCCATCATGCTTGATGGTAAGAAAGGTGTAGCGCAGAAGATTGTATACGGAGCTTTTGCAAAGATGGAAGAGAAATCAGGCAAGCCCGCTCTCGAAGTTTTCGAGGGGGCTATGAACAACATCATGCCTGTTCTCGAAGTCAAGGCGAGACGTATCGGCGGTGCCACATATCAGGTACCGATTGAAGTCAGACCGGATAGAAGACAGGCGCTGGCTCTTCGCTGGATCGCAATGTTCTCCCGTAAGAGAGGCGAGAAGACCATGGAAGACAAGCTTGCCGGAGAGCTTCTTGATGCTTACAACAACACGGGCGCTTCCGTAAAACGTAAGGAAGACATGCACAAGATGGCAGATGCAAACAAGGCTTTCTCTCACTATCGTTTCTGATGCGATGGCGGGGACCTTTTGCAACGCGTCTTAATTAGGAGGAAAACCTGTGGCACAAGCAGATCATAGAGAATATCCCCTGGAAAGAACCAGGAACATCGGTATCATGGCGCATATCGATGCAGGCAAGACGACTCTGACAGAGCGTATCCTGTATTATACCGGTGTTAACTATAAGATTGGCGAGACGCACGACGGCACTGCTACCATGGACTACATGGAGCAGGAGCAGGAGCGTGGTATCACCATCACGTCCGCGGCTACAACATGCCACTGGACACTGGAGGATCACCATAAGAAGAAAGCTGGTGCTCTTGAGCACCGTATCAATATTATTGATACTCCCGGCCACGTAGACTTTACCGTTGAGGTAGAGAGATCGCTGCGTGTACTGGACGGCGCTGTAGGCGTATTCTCCGCAAAGGGCGGCGTTGAACCCCAGTCCGAAAATGTATGGCGCCAGGCAGATAAGTACAACGTACCCCGTATGGCATTCGTCAACAAGATGGATGTCATCGGCGCAGACTATTACGGCTGCGTTGACCAAATCAAGAACAGACTGGGCAAGAACCCGGTTATGATCAACATTCCGATTGGCAAGGAAGATTCCTATATCGGACTGATTGATCTGTTCGAGATGGACGCTTATTACTATAAGAACGATGATGGAACGGACATTGAAATCACGGCTGTTCCGGACGATCTTAAGGATGAAGCACAGATGTATCACGAGCAGATGATCGAACAGATCTGCGAGCTCGATGATGATCTGACCGAGAAGTTCCTGGAAGGCGGCGAGGAAGCTGTAACCGTTCCCGAGCTCAAAGCAGCTCTGCGGAAGGCTACCTGTGAGGGAAGAGCAGTACCGGTATGCTGCGGCTCCGCTTACAAGAACAAAGGCGTACAGAAGTGCCTCGATGCTGTTATCGAGTATATGCCTTCTCCGCTGGACGTACCGGCGATCAAAGGCACAGATCTTGACGGCAACGAAGTTGAGAGACATTCTTCTGACAGTGAGCCATTTTCCGCTCTTGCGTTCAAGATTATTTCCGATCCTTTCGTTGGAAAGCTTGCATTCATGAGAGTATATTCCGGTACTTGCAAGGCCGGCTCTTATGTTCTGAATTCCACGAAGGATAAGAAGGAAAGAATCGGGCGTCTCCTGCAGATGCACGCAAATAAGAGAAAGGAAATCGACGAAGTATTCTCCGGTGATATCGCCGCCGCGGTTGGCCTGAAGGTAACCGGTACCGGTGATACACTCTGCGACGACAGCGCACCGGTTATTCTGGAGTCGATGGAATTCCCGGATCCCGTTATCGAACTTGCGATCGAGCCCAAGACGAAGGCAGGACAGGACAAGCTGACGGACGCGCTCCAGAAGCTGTCTGAAGAAGATCCTACATTCAAGGCACACACAAATTCCGAGACAGGCCAGACAATTATTGCCGGCATGGGTGAGCTGCATCTGGAGATTATCGTTGACAGACTGCTGCGTGAGTTCCACGTAGAAGCAAATGTCGGCGCTCCGCAGGTTGCATACCGCGAGACATTTACAAAACCTGTTGACCAGGAATACAAGTACGCGAAGCAGTCCGGCGGCCGCGGTCAGTACGGACACTGCAAAGTAAAGTTCGAGCCTATGGATCCGAACGGCGAGCAGGAGTACGATTTCGAGAACGAGGTAACGGGCGGCAACATCCCGAAGGAATATATTCCCGCAGTTGGCGAAGGTATTGAGGAAGCCATGAAAACCGGTTCTCTCGGCGGATATCCGGTTGTCGGCATCAAGGCTACTGTCTATGATGGTTCCTACCATGAAGTCGACTCTTCGGAAATGGCATTCCATATTGCCGGTTCCATGTGCTTCAAGGAAGCGATGGCGAAGGCTGCACCTGTTCTTCTTGAGCCGATCATGAAGGTTGAGGTAACAATGCCTGAGGAATACATGGGCGACGTTATCGGAGATATGAACTCCAGACGCGGCCGTGTCACGGGTATGGAAGACATTCCGGGCGGCAAGCAGGTAAACGGCTTTGTACCGCTTGCGGAGATGTTCGGTTACGCAACGGATCTGCGTTCCATGACGCAGGGACGCGGCAACTACTCCATGTTCTTTGAGAAGTATGAGCCGGTTCCGAAGAATGTTGCTGACAAGGTCCTGGATTCCAAGGCCAAGGAGAACAAGTAAACCCTGCTTTCTCTGTGAGCAAAAACAATCCCTGTGCTTGCTTTAGCAGGTGCAATTGGGTATAATGAATGCTAGTGACTGATTTTCGACAGTGCATGTCGACCGCAAGGTCTTCAGTCACTGGCGATTTAACACTATTATTATTTCTTTAGGAGGAAATAAAAATGGCTAAACAGCATTTCGACAGAACAAAGCCGCATGTTAACATCGGCACAATCGGTCACGTTGACCACGGCAAGACAACTCTGACTGCAGCCATCACAGCAGTACTTGCTGACAGACTTGGCGTAGATCCCGCTGTTCCTTTCGATCAGATCGATAAGGCTCCGGAAGAAAGAGCTCGTGGTATAACCATCAACTCCGCACACATCGAGTACGAGACAGCGAAGAGACACTATGCACACGTTGACTGCCCCGGCCACGCTGACTATGTAAAGAACATGATCACCGGCGCTGCTCAGATGGATGGCGCTATCCTTGTAGTAGCTGCTACCGATGGTGTTATGGCTCAGACTCGTGAGCACGTACTGCTTGCTAAGCAGGTAGGTGTTCCGAAGATCATCGTATTCCTGAACAAGTGCGATATGATGGATGATCCTGAACTGATCGAGCTGACAGAGATGGATATCAGAGATCTGCTGAACGAGTACGGCTATCCGGGAGATGAGACTCCGATTATTCAGGGTTCTGCTCTGAAGGCTCTGGAAGATCCCAAGTCCGAATGGGGCGACAAGATCATGGAGCTCATGGATACTGTTGATTCTTACATTCCGGATCCTGCACGTGATAACGACAAGCCGTTCCTTATGCCTATCGAGGACGTATTCACAATCTCCGGACGTGGTACTGTTGCTACCGGCCGTGTAGAGCGTGGTATGCTTAAGCTTAACGATCCTGTAGAAATCGTTGGCCTGAAGGAAGAGACACAGACTTCCGTTGCTACCGGCATTGAGATGTTCAGAAAGACTCTGGACTTCGCAGAGGCTGGTGATAACGTTGGTATTCTTCTTCGTGGTATCGACCGTACAGCGATCGAGCGTGGACAGGTTGTTGCAAAGCCCGGCACTGTTACCTGCCACAAGAAGTTCACGGCGCAGGTTTACGTTCTGACAAAGGATGAAGGCGGCCGTCATACTCCTTTCTTCAACAACTATCGTCCTCAGTTCTATTTCAGAACAACAGACGTTACCGGTGTTATCACACTTCCTGAAGGAACAGAAATGTGCATGCCCGGCGATCACGTTGAGATGACAATCGAACTGATTCATCCCGTAGCTATGGAGCAGGGTCTTACCTTCGCTATTCGTGAAGGCGGCCGTACTGTTGGCTCCGGAAGAGTTGTTTCGATCCTTGAGTGATCATTGATCAGATGCAAATATAAAAGAAAAGCGGGGCAGCTGGTGCTGTCCCGCTTTTCTTTAGCAGCTTTTTGGAACCGTTCCTGTCCGATACGCGGACAGGACTTATCATACCTTTTCCATCAGAAGGAAGCCGGTCCGGCAGACCGATCTGCCGGACCGGCTTCAGTTCTTTTCATCCGGCTGGTATTCCATGATATCGCCTACCTCGCAGTTGAAAATGCGGCAGAAAACATCAATGGTATGCGTGCTGACATACTCGTTCCTCTTCAGTCTGGTAATCTGACCGGGCGAGATGCCGTATGTATGAATTAACGCGTACTGTGTGATTCCGCGCTCCTTCATCATCCTCCAAAGTCCGTTATAAGTGATCATAGCTCTCCTTTTCAAAGGGAAATTATCCTTTACTCAGTATGTTTAAGGTAATATCCCTGTACTAACCATACCCTATTTGCGGGGATTTCACTAATAACCACAAGTGGTGCAACTTTTGTTGCCTGATGCATTGGAAAGTGATATTATACTATTAGATTAATTATCAGATAATATCACTGCAATGCGTTATTTGATAATTAAATATATGATAGAAATATCACTTGAGGAAACTGGCGGGGTGATCTTTATGGAAACTTTGCATGTAAGAATGCTTGGTGGTTTTATACTTCATTACGGGAACGAGGAAATAATTCTGGGCAGGAATACCACAGCAAAATTCGTGCAGCTTTTACAGATGGTGTGGCTGGAAGGCAACAAGGGAATATCAAAGACGCAGATTGTCCGATATCTTTATGAAGCAGACGAATTATCCAATCCCAACAACAGCTTCAATAATCTTGTTTTTCAGATGCGAAGGCAGATGGAAGCAGCAGGACTTCCCAAGAAAGATTATATCATTAAACGGGGAAAGGTATTCATACCCGATCCCGGCGTACCGCTGACAATTGATGTTCTGGATTTTAACAGCTATATCGATCAGGCGAGAGCAGAGAAGGATGAAGACAGGAAGTATGATCTCTACGCACATGCCTTCGACCTTTACCGGGGGGAACTTCTGCCGGAAGCCGGAACAAAGACCTTTGTCGTAAAGGCCGGTGCACAGCTGCATCAGAAATTCAACGAAGCCGCGAAGTGGCTGGGGAATTATACCAAGTCCCGTAAAGACTATCAGGATATGTACAGAATTTATGAAAAGGCGGCGAAGATCTATCCGGACAGCGACTGGCAGGCATACCAGATCGAGGCACTGATCAGTCAGGAGAATTATAAGGAGGCATATCAGCTGTACGATACTACCGTTCGCAGATATACCGATGATATGGGGCTGACGCCGTCAGATAAGATGCTCGAAAATTACCGGAAGATGAGCAGAAAACTCCAGCAGCCGCAGACGGAGCTGATGGAAATTCAGTCATCGCTTGTTGAGAATCCGGTTTCCGGAGCCTATTACTGCTCCTATCCCAGCTTTATTGATACCTATCACATTATGCAGAGGAACATGGAAAGAATCGGTTTCTCGGCGTTTATGCTCCTTTGCACGCTGGTAGATTATGAAGGGAAACCGATTTCCAATAAAGAGAAGCTGGAGGAACGCGGCAGAGCATTGAAGGAATCGATCGGCTCATCCCTGCGCAAAGGCGACGTTTATACAAAATTCAGTGCATCCCAGTATCTGGTACTGCTGATTGGCAGTACCAGAGAAGGCTGCGATGTTGTTGCCAGAAGAATATCCAAAAGCCTTAAGGAAAGAGAGGGAACAAAGGCGGATGTCCGTTATTCCAATGTATCGCTCTCCGATCTCTCAAGGATCGTGCAGGATTAGAGGAGGCAGATATTGTCATGGAAGATATCAGGATATCAACGAGCGCGCCGAATCTTGTGAACATCTGTGTTGACGGTGTTGCGGGCGGAAATGTGTACGGACGCTTATGGGATCACTTCCATGAGTGTCCACGGCAATTTGAGTCGGCGGCGGATTTGCTTCGCAAAATCGATGAAATGATGAACGAGATTGACTTTCCGCAGGAGTCGACTGTCGTAAGATCCTTTGATCCGCCGGCACAAAGAGAAGGCCCGAAACATAGGAACGGGAAGGAAGTGAAGAATATGACGATACAGGATGAACGCGGCGGTCAGGCAACATTCATTGTCCAGATTAAATACCGGCAGAATGCGACCTGGCAGGGTGATGTTGTGTGGGCAGAGCAGAACAGGAAAGTGTATTTCAGGAGTGCGCTGGAACTGATGAAGATCATAGACAGCGCAACCGCGGGCGGTCAGCCGGATGAATCCAAATGGCCGCAGCAGTCGGAGTAATGAGCCGGTTTGGAACATACAACAGAATAGTATATAATAAAGCGGACGTTTAAAATGTCCGCTTTATTATTGTCTAAGAGGCGGGCGGACCGGAAATGGAGAACAATGCATGAGTAGAATTATACTTGCGTCGGCATCGCCGAGAAGAAGAGAGCTGATGGCACAGGCCTGTATTCCCTGCGAAATTATACCTGCGCAGGGTGACGGAGAATGCCGGCGGGATACACCCGGCGAATATGCCATGGCGTTAGCCGGCAACAAAGCAAAAGAAATTCTTGAAAAGACAGAAGGCCCTGCGGTTATTATCGGCGCGGATACAATTGTCGTTTACGGCGAAGGAGACAGAATCGGTGCGGACTGCAGAATTCTCGGGAAACCGGCGGACCGCGGACAGGCATGCGAGATGCTTCATGCTCTGCAGGGGCATCGCCACCGCGTCATAACCGGTGTTGTTATTTACACCCGCGGTGAGGATGGTGATGTGAAGGAGGAAAGCTTCTTTGAGACGACGCGCGTAATCGTCGATCCGATGACAGATGCTGAAATTGACGAATATGTTTTAAGCGGTGAAGCGGATGATAAGGCGGGGGCGTATGGCATACAGGGATGTTTTGGCAGATATATCAGCGGCATCGCAGGAGATTATTACAATGTGGTTGGTCTGCCGATCGCGCAGATGTATCACAGGCTGAAAAGAAACGGAGCATTAGTATGAATGACGCCGCCCCAAGAGTAATGGGTACTGAAGTCTTCATCTGATTCCGGAGCTTCCGATTTTTCTGACACAGAATAAAAAATGGTCCGGGCTGTGGTGCAGTTCCGGACCATTGCAATGGATTTCCGGGCAAGTCTCGAGCATACGCTGCAGTACAAGAAAGAGATCCCGGATGAAGAGACTGTTTCCGCGGAGCTCATAGAAAGCGCGGAACTCATCAACCAGCTGGACCTTCGGATGCAGCAGATCCGTGTCAAAATAGACGCGGCCGGGAACATCAAAGATGATTGACAGAATTCAATCCCGTGTCCAGCGTCCTGCGGCGCCGCAGGGAAGGACGAAACCGCTCGATGTTACGGGAAGCCCGACTTCGTCTGCCTCAATATGGCCTTCTCTTACGCGGTTTACGGTTTCTCCTAAAAGATAACGCAGAACTGCCGGCTGAAGGCCTGTTGTATAGGAGTTCAGAAGAACGAAAAGAGGATCTTCCGAGAGCAGCCTGCTGACCAGCTGAAGGAACGGATAGATGCTTTCTTCCATCTTCCAGATTTCTCCTTTGGGACCTCTGCCATACGACGGCGGATCGAGAATGATTGCGTCGTAATGGCTGCCTCTTCGGATTTCGCGTTCAACAAATTTTGTGCAGTCATCGACAAGCCAGCGGATTTTCGCGTCGGCCAGACCGGAGAGGACAGCGTTTTCCTTTGCCCATGTAACCATTCCCCGGGACGCGTCAACATGCGTTACCTGCGCGCCGGCAGAAGCTGCGGCGACCGTCGCGCCTCCGGTGTAGGCGAACAGGTTCAGTACCCGGATCTGACGTCCGCGAGAGGTGGCGTCTCTGATCAGCCGGGAAAACCATTCCCAGTTCGCTGCCTGTTCGGGGAACAATCCTGTGTGTTTAAAACTGAACGGCTTGAGCCCGAAGGACAGACGGCTGCCGGTTGACAGATCATAGTGGATGACCCATTCTTCCGGAAGGTTACGGAATTCCCAGCTGCCGCCGCCCTTTGAGCTCCGGTGATAATGTCCGTTATACTTCTTCCATTCGGGAGACTTTGCCGTCGACCAGATGACCTGCGGGTCCGGACGGATCAACAGGTATTCACCCCAGCGCTCGAGCTTTTCTCCGGCTGAGGTGTCCAGTACTTCGTAATCTTTCCATGCGTCAGCAATCCACATCATCGTGTTCTTCCTTTTAAAACAAATCTGATTTAAAAAACTACAACCTATATTATAATAGAGGGCATGTTTTGGCAAACTGTGAAACGGCGGCAAACGAAAACAACCAAAGTTTCTTTTGAAATTTTGTAAAAAACAGAGAAATATTTGAAATTAGTTCTTGAACTGCAGCCATTCTTCGTGTACAATCATCATTGCTGTGACATGATAGCTATGAAGCGAGAGGTTGCTGAGGAAGTGCGTCGGCATGGACTCGGGTTACTCCGTGGAGCGAATGTCTGGGGTGGTTCTGCCCTGACCTGACAGAACGCAAAGCCCGACAATCTGACGACAAGTCACTGTACCGAAGAACAGTCTGCCCCGAGCAGAAACGACGTGTCAGCGTCCTGAACGGCTTCTTCGAAGCCGTTATCTTTTTGAGACAATCAGGACACGCACGGGAGTGTGTACAGTCACCGCTTGTCGTACTTCATTAAAAAGTGCGAATAAGGAGGCGACTTTTTTTATGGCAAATCAGGTTATGAGAATTACATTGAAGGCATATGATCACGAACTTATCGATGCTTCCGCGAAGAAGATTATCGAGACTGTGAAGAAGTCCGGATCTCAGGTCAGCGGCCCTGTTCCGCTTCCCACGAAGAAGGAGGTTGTTACAATCCTTCGCGCTGTTCATAAGGATAAAGACAGCCGTGAGCAGTTCGAGCAGAGAACACACAAGAGACTGATCGATGTCATCACTCCCAACCAGAAGACGGTGGATGCTCTTCAGCGTCTTGAAATGCCCGCAGGTGTTTACATCAACGTAAAGATGCAGTGATAAATACCGCGGCACAGGCGAAAGCCTGCCATGAAAGGCACAAACGCCGGAAACGGTGTTTTGCAGCGCGGCCGCGGATGGCCGCATAACAACAAACCTCTACTAGAATGACATCCCCTCACGGAACTAACCTGTGAAGTGTTCCATGAGAGAGAAGCAGGCAGCACAAAGGCAGCGGCAAGGTCAGCCGGCAGTCAGACAGCAGACTGGAGCCTTTGGAAAGGAAAAGCGTGAATCACACACACGCTGCGGCGCCGGAAGCAGTGTACTGCATCCGGATGCGTGCGATGTCCGCTGTAGGGATTAACACTTGGAAGAGTGTTACAACGCCGCAGAGCGGCAGAAAGAGGTAAAGCATGAAGAAAGCTATACTTGCAACGAAGATCGGTATGACACAGATCTTCAAGGAAGACGGAACACTGATTCCTGTAACAGTACTCGAAGCGCAGCCGAATGTGGTTACGCAGGTCAAGACAGCCGAGAACGACGGTTATGAAGCGGTTCAGGTTGCGACTGTTGATGCTGTTGACAGGGTTAAGACTGTTGACAAGAACGGAAAAGTGGAAGTTTCTCACCGCCATGGCGTAAACAGAGCGGAGAAGGGCCATTTCGAGAAGGCCGGCGTTTCCAGCAAGAAGTATGTCAAGGAATTCAGATTTGAAAATGCCGCGGATTACCAGCTTGGCAATGAGATCAAGGCTGACATCTTCGCTGAAGGCGACAGAATCGATGTAACGGCCATCTCCAAAGGTAAGGGATTCCTGAGTGCCATCCAGAAGGGTCAGCACAGAGGACCTATGGGCCACGGCTCCAAGTTCCACCGCCATCAGGGTTCCAACGGTACATCTTCCACACCGAGCCGCGTATTTAAAGGTAAAGGAATGCCCGGCCACGCAGGAAGCGTTCAGGTTACCGTGAGAAATCTCGAGATCGTATCCGTTGACGCGGACAAGAACATCATCCTTGTAAAGGGAGCTGTTCCCGGACCGAAGAAGGGTCTTGTCACGATCAAAGAGACGACAAAGGTAGAAGCGTAATCGCTGCCTGAATGAAAGGAGGACCATTCGAAGATGGCTAACGTAACAGTTTATAATATGGAAGGCAATGAGGTCGGCACGATCGAGCTGTCCGATGCAGTCTTTGGCGTAACACCGAACGAGCACCTGCTTCATATGGCTGTTGTACAGCAGCTCGCGAACAACCGTCAGGGAACACAGAAGGCCAAGACACGTTCCGAAGTTTCCGGCAGCACAAGAAAGCCCTGGAGACAGAAGGGAACCGGCCATGCAAGACAGGGCTCAACAAGAGCTCCGCAGTGGACACACGGTGGCGTTGCATTCGCACCTGTACCGAGAGATTATTCCTTCAAGCTGAACAAGAAGGAAAAGAGAGCGGCTCTTTTATCCGCTCTGAGCGACAGCGTTGCGACAGGAAAGCTCATCGTTGTTGACGAACTGAAGTTTGACGCTCCCAAGACAAAGGAATTCGTCAAAGTCCTTGACAACCTTAAGGTGGCCGGCAAGGCACTGGTTGTTGTTGAAGGCACGGATGCTAATGTATCCCGCAGCGCGGCCAACATCCCTACTGTGAAGATGTTCGGAACGAACGAGCTGAATGTTTATGATGTTTTGGACGCGAAGACAGTGATCCTGACAAAGGACGCTGCAGCGAAGATCGAGGAGGTGTACGCATAATGGCAGCACTCGGATATTATGACGTTATCTTGAAGCCCGTTCTCACAGAGAAGAGCATGAACGCTACTGCTGAGAAGAAGTACACATTCTATGTGCATCCGGAAGCTAACAAGATCCAGATCAAGGAAGCGGTTGAGAAGATGTTCGACGGAGCGAAAGTCAGAAGAGTCAACACCATTACCTGCCGCGCGAAGAAAAAGAGAAGAGGAATGACCGTCGGATATACAGCAAAGGCCAAGAAAGCGGTTGTTTTTCTGACAGAGGATTCGAAGGATATCGAGTTCTTCTCCGGCCTTTAATTGCCGGTCATGAATAAATTCGCAGTCGAGAGTGCATAGGATGCATGTATGGCTGCGACGCGGTGCAAATACAAAGGAGTATGAAAAATGGGAATTAAAAAGTATACCGCTTATACCCCGTCCAGACGTAATATGTCCGGTTCCGATTTCGCGGAAGTAACAAAGACGACTCCCGAGAAGTCGCTGATCGTTTCCAAGAAGAAGAACGCTGGAAGAAACAACCAGGGCAAGATCACAATTCGTCACAGAGGCGGCGGCAACAGAAACAAATACAGAAACGTCGATTTCAGAAGGCTTAAGGATGATGTTCCGGCTACTGTTATCGGCATTGAGTACGATCCGAACAGAACTGCGAACATCGCTCTGATTGTATACGCGGATGGTGAGAAGAGCTATATCCTCGCTCCCTCCGGACTGACAGACGGCATGAAGGTCATGAACGGCCCTAAGGCCGAGGTGAGAGTCGGCAACTGCCTTCCTCTTTCCGAGATCCCTGTCGGTACCATGGTACACAATGTTGAGCTGTATCCCGGCAAGGGCGGCCAGATGGCAAGAACTGCCGGCGCAGGCGCCCAGCTGATGGCGAAGGAGAACGGCTACGCTACACTTCGTCTTCCTTCCGGCGAGATGAGAATGGTTCCGCTTGCATGCAGAGCAACCATCGGCATTGTAGGCAACATCGACCATAACCTTGTTAAACTCGGCAAGGCCGGCCGTGTCCGCCACATGGGTATCCGTCCTCACGTAAGAGGTTCCGTCATGAACCCGAACGATCACCCGCACGGCGGCGGCGAAGGCAAGGCTCCGATCGGCCGTCCCGGCCCTGTAACACCTTGGGGCAAGCCTGCTCTTGGTTACAAGACCCGTCGTAGAAAAGCTTCTGACAAGCTGATCGTAAGAAGAAAGAATGGTAAGGGACTTAAATAAGGAGGACAGACATGGCTAGATCACTGAAAAAAGGACCTTTTGCTGACGCAAAGCTCCTTAAGAAAATTGACGCAATGAACGCGGCCGGTGACAAGCAGGTCATCAAGACTTGGTCCCGCCGTTCTACGATTTTCCCGTCCTTTGTAGGACATACAATTGCTGTACATGATGGCAGAAAGCATGTTCCGGTATATGTCACGGAAGATATGGTTGGACACAAGCTCGGAGAGTTTGTACAGACCAGAACATTCCGCGGTCACAACGGCAACAACAAATCTGACGCAGCGGCAGGCGCGAGAAGATAAGCGCGCCCCAGTTATTGAAAGGAGTTCAAATCTATGGCTAACGGACATAGAACACAAGTAAAGAGAGCCAGAAATGCGGTTAAAGATACAAGACCTCATGCAAAGCTCACATATGCAAGAATTCCGGTTCAGAAAGCCTGCTTCGTAATGGATGCCATCAGAGGTAAGGACATTGCGACGGCAATCGGTATTCTTGAGTACAGCCCCAGATACGCTTCAGGCGTAATCCTCAAACTGCTCAATTCTGCAATCGCTAATGCCGAGAACAATCTCGGTATGAACAGAGCTGACCTCTACATCGCGGAGTGCAGTGCTTCAAACGGCCCGATTCTCAAGAGAATCCAGCCCAGAGCACAGGGCAGAGCTTACAGAATCAACAAGAGAATGAGCAATCTTTTCATCACTCTTGACGAGAAAAAAGCTGCAGATGCGAAGGAAGAAAAGACAGAGGCAGATAAATAATCTGGGAGATTGAAAGGAGCCTATATGGGACAGAAAGTTAATCCTCATGGCATGAGAGTCGGCGTCATCAAAGACTGGGATTCCAGATGGTACGCTGAAGACAACTTCTCTGACATGCTGGTAGAAGATTACAACATCAGAAAGTTCCTCAAGAAGAAACTCCAGAGTGCTGGCGTTTCCAAGATCGAGGTTGAGAGAACTTCCGAGAGAGTGAAGATTACCGTTTATACTGCAAAGCCCGGCGTTGTCATCGGCAAGGGCGGCGCTGAAATCGAGAACACCAAGAAGGAGCTTTCAAAGCTTACTGACAAGAAGGTTGTTCTTGAAATCAAGGAAATCAAGCGTCCTGATAAAGATGCACAGCTTGTTGCAGAGAATATTGCGCAGCAGCTTGAAAACCGCGTATCTTTCAGACGTGCTATGAAGTCCGCGATGGGCAGAACCATGAAGACCGGCGCTCTCGGCGTGAAGGCTTCCTGCGCGGGACGTCTTGGCGGTGCTGATATCGCACGCACAGAGACATATTCTGACGGAACGATTCCGCTGCAGACACTGCGCGCGGACATCGACTATGGTTTCGCTGAAGCAAACACAACATACGGCAAAGTCGGCGTCAAGGTATGGATCTACAAGGGAGAAGTTCTTCCGAAGAAGCATACAGATGCTGCGAATGCCTCTGCGAATAAGGGAGGTGCACAGTAATGTTAATGCCGAAGAGAGTTAAACACAGAATGCAGTTCCGCGGTAACAGACGCGGAAAAGCAACCCGTGGAAACAAGATCAATTACGGTGAATACGGTCTTGTTGCAACTGAGGGCAAATGGGTTAAGTCCAATCAGATTGAAGCAGCCCGTGTTGCTCTTACACGTTATATCAAGCGTGGCGGTCAGGTATGGATTAAAATCTTCCCTGACAAGCCTGTAACAGACAAGCCCCTTGGTGTTCGAATGGGATCCGGAAAGGGCGCTGTAGAATACTGGGTAGCTGTTGTCAAGCCCGGCAGAGTAATGTTCGAGATCTCCGGTGTACCGGAAGAACAGGCTAAGGAAGCTCTTCGTCTTGCAGGAACAAAGCTCCCCGTTAAGACAAAGGTCGTTGCTAAGGCCGATCTGGAAGGCGGTGCAGAATGAAATCTACTGAATATTTAAAGGAATTACAGGGCAAGTCTGTCGAGGAACTGACAGAGGAACTCGTATCCGCGAAGAAGGAGCTCTTTAATCTGAGATTCCAGAACGCAACCAATCAGTTAAAGAATACGGCTGAGATCACTAAGGTTCGCAAGAATATCGCAAGAATTCAGACCGCGATCTCTTCCAAGGCAGAAGCGTAATTCTGGGTCAGGGAAAGGAGAAAGACCGTGGAAAGAAATCTTAGAAAAGTCCGTATCGGCAAGGTTGTCAGCGACAAGATGGACAAGACAATCGTTGTTGCGATTGAAGACCATGTAAAACACCCCGTAATCGGAAAAATCGTCAAGAAGACCTATACACTGAAGGCTCATGACGAGAAGAACGAATGCGGCGTCGGCGACACAGTAAAGGTCATGGAGACAAGACCGCTGTCCAAGACGAAAAGATGGAGAGTTGTTTCCATCGTTGAGAAGGCTAGATAATCATCTGATTATACGGCTTCGGTCTGGCGCTGCCAGACCGGAGAGAGCTTTCACAAATAAGTTCCTGAAGTGACATGCTAAGGCATTCACCTCTCAGGCAGACAAACCAGCTGGTTTAGTAATCAGAAAGGAATTGAACATGATTCAGCAGGAAACAAGACTGAAGGTCGCTGATAACACCGGCGCAAGAGAACTTCTCTGCATCAGAGTCAGCGGCGGCTCGACAAGAAGATATGCCAGAATCGGTGATGTGATCGTTGCGAGCGTAAAAGACGCTGCACCCGCAGGCATGGTTAAGAAGGGTGATGTTGTCAAGGCTGTTGTAGTACGCACTGTTCGCGAGACACGCAGAAAAGACGGCTCCTACATCAAGTTTGACGAGAACGCGGCGGTTATCATTAAAGATGATTTAACACCCACAGGAACTCGTATTTTCGGACCTGTCGCAAGAGAGCTTCGCGAGAAGAAATTCATGAAGATCCTCTCCCTTGCTCCGGAAGTATTATAAGGAGGACGAAATGGCAGCGAGTAAGATTAAAAAGGGCGATACCGTTAAGGTTATCACAGGCAAAGACCTTGGAAAGACCGGAAAGGTAACCTCCGTTGATGTAAAGAATCACAAGGTTGTCGTTGAAGGCATCAACAAGGTTACCAAGCATACAAAACCTTCTGCTCAGAACCAGAACGGCGGAATCATCGAGAAGGAAGCTGCTCTTGATATCTCCAACGTAATGCTGGTCGTTGACGGCAAGGCAACAAGAGTAGGCTTTAAGGTAGAAGACGGCAAAAAGGTTCGTATTGCCAAGGCTACCGGTAAAGCCATCGACTGATGAGCGGAAAGGAGGAAAACTAGTTGAGCAGCAGACTTAAAGAGCAGTATAACAGCGAGATTCGTGAAGCCCTGACTAAAAAGTTCGGCTACACCAATCCTATGCAGATTCCCAAGCTTGACAAGATCGTCGTTAATATGGCGGTAGGCGAAGCAAAGGAAAACGAAAAGCTTCTCGAGACAGCAGCCAAGGATCTTGAGATCATCACAGGACAGCATCCTGTATACACAAAGGCTAAGAAGTCCATCGCTAACTTCAAAATCCGTGAGGGTATGCCGATCGGATGCAAGGTTACACTGCGCGGCGACAGAATGTACGAGTTCCTTGACAGACTTGTAAATCTGGCTCTTCCCCGTGTCAGAGACTTCCGTGGCGTTAACCCGAATTCCTTTGACGGCAGAGGCAACTACGCGCTTGGTATCAAAGAGCAGCTGATCTTCCCTGAAATCGAGTACGATAAGGTTGACAAGGTCAGAGGCATGGATATCATTTTCACAACAACAGCGAAGACTGACGAGGAAGCACGCGAGCTCCTGCGCCTGTTTGGAATGCCTTACGCAAAGTAATAAAACAAGGAGATTGACATGGCAAAGACTTCTATGAAGATCAAGCAGCAGATGAAGCCGAAGTTTTCAACGAGAGCATATACCCGTTGCAAGATTTGCGGCCGTCCGCACTCCGTACTCAAGAAGTATGGAATCTGCAGAATCTGCTTCCGTGAACTTGCCTATAAAGGCGAGATCCCGGGTGTTAAGAAAGCGTCCTGGTAATCAGGATACCGCAGGCAGCTGCGGATCCGATTCGTGGAAAATAATGAAGCGCAGCCGGAACGGCTGCCGGGATATCACATACTATTTAAGGAGAATTTAAAATGAGCATGAGTGATCCTATTGCAGATATGCTTACGAGAATCCGTAACGCAAACACATCCAAGCACGATACAGTTGATATTCCTTCATCGAAAATGAAGCTGGCGATCGCCAATATCCTGCTTGAAGAAGGCTATGTAAGCAAGGTTGAGCTTGTTGACAATGGCAATTTCAAGGATATCCGTATCACACTGAAGTATGGCGCTGATAAGAATGACAGAATTCTTACGGGACTGAAGAGAATTTCCAAGCCCGGTCTGCGCGTTTACGCAGGCAAGGATAATGTTCCGAAGGTTCTCGATGGCCTTGGGACCGCGATCCTTTCCACCAATCAGGGCGTCATTACGGACAAAAAAGCCAGAGAGCTTCAGGTTGGCGGCGAAGTACTTGCGTTTATCTGGTAATGCCGGATGAATCACACAAATTGCTTGCAATAGTAAGACAATTCGTGTAAAATCTGTTTTTAGCTGTATCAGGCACAGCTCGGCGGGATGGGCCGGGCTTTACCTGATTTAGTTATGTATCCAATATAGAAAGCATTCAATAATCAGGAGGTACGGGCATGTCACGTATAGGTTTAATGCCAATCGCTATACCGGCAGGTGTCACTGTTGATGTAGCAGAAAATAACACAGTGACTGTAAAGGGACCCAAGGGAGAGCTGAAAAGATCGCTCCCTGCGGAAATGACGATTACTCAGGAAAACGGAGAGATTAAGATCGCCAGACCCAATGACTTAAAGAAAGAAAAGGCACTTCACGGACTGACAAGAGCGCTTCTTCACAACATGGTTGTCGGTGTAACTGACGGCTTCACAAAAACGCTGGAGATCAACGGCGTAGGTTACAGAGCAGAGAAGAAGGGCAAAGTCCTGACACTGCATTTAGGTTATTCCCACAATATTGAGATGGAAGATCCGGATGGCGTCGAGACGAAGGTAGACGGCAACAAGATTATCCTCTCGGGAATCGATAAAGAGGCTGTCGGCCAGTGGGCTGCGAACATCAGGGCCAAGAGAGGACCGGAGCCTTACAAGGGCAAGGGTATCAAGTACGACTATGAAACGATCCGCCGCAAGGTTGGCAAGACCGGTAAGAAGTGATCGGAAGGAGCGTAGAAAATGGTTAAAAAGGAAAACAGAAAGCTTATTCGTGAGAAGAAACATCTCAAAGTCCGCAACCGTTTCAGCGGCACTGCGCAAAGACCGCGCCTTTCCGTTTACAGAAGCAATAACCACATTTATGCACAGGTTATTGATGATGAGCAGGGAAAGACACTTGCGGCTGCAGGCACAGTAGAGAAGGATGTCAGAGCTGCGCTTGCGCATACTGACGATGTTGCAGCGGCGGAGTATATCGGAGACCTCATCGCGAAGAGAGCGCTTGAAGCCGGCGTTACAAAGGTTGTTTTTGACAGAGGCGGTTTTATTTATCAGGGCAAGGTAGCAGCTCTTGCTGATGCGGCACGTAAGGCCGGCCTGGATTTCTAAGGGAGGAGAACTAGATGAAGCGTTCTATTATCGATCCGAGTCAGTTAGGAGAGCTCACCGAGAAGGTCGTTACAATCAAACGTGTTGTAAAGGTTGTAAAGGGCGGCCGTAACATGAAATTCTCCGCGCTGGTAGTTGTAGGCGACGGCAACGGCCATGTTGGCGTTGGCCTTGGTAAGTCGACGGAAATTCCGGACGCAATCAGAAAAGGCAAGGATGATGCGGCTAAGCACCTTGTAACGGTTGCGCTCGATGACGTTGCATCCATCACACACGATTATGTTGGTAAGTATGGTTCTGCAGAAGTGCTTCTGAAGAAGAGCCCGGATGGTACCGGTATCATCGCCGGTGGCCCCGCTCGTACCGTCTGCGAGCTTGCGGGTATCAAGAACATCAGAACAAAGTCTCTTGGTTCCAACAACAAGCAGAATGTAGTTCTCGCTACAATCGACGGCCTGAGCAATCTGAAGGCTCCCGAAGAAGTTGCCGCAAGACGCGGAAAGTCTGTTGAAGACTTCAAAGGCTGATGCAAAGGAGTTGAAAGATGGCTAAATTAAAGATTACACTTGTAAAATCTACTATCGCGGCTGTTCCGAAGAACAAAGCGATCATTAAGTCTATGGGCTTCCACAAACTGAACAGCAGTGTTGTTTTACCGGATAACGCGGCTACAAGAGGACAGATCAGACTGATCGCTCCCTTTGTCAAAGTTGAAGAGCTCGACTAAGGAGGGACTAACACATGGAATTATCTAATTTAAGACCTGCTGCAGGCTCTACGAAGAATGACTTCAGACGCGGCCGCGGACATGGATCAGGAAATGGCAAGACTGCAGGTTTCGGCCACAAGGGCCAGAAGGCTCGTTCCGGAAGACCCAGAGCCGGCTTTGAAGGCGGCCAGATGCCTCTGTACAGACGTCTTCCCAAGAGAGGATTCAACAACTACAACAGCAAGGATATCGTTACTGTAAGCCTTGCGAGAATCAATGATAAATTTGATGACGGCGCGGTTGTTGACGTACAGGCTCTTCTCGACGCAAAACTGATTGACCACGTGGGTGACGGCGTCAAGATTCTTTCCGGTGACAAGGGAAATGAGAAGCTTGATCTCCAGAAGAAATTCACGGTTAAGGCGAATAAGTTCAGCGCTTCCGCAAAGGAGAAGATCGAGAACGCCGGTGGTACTGCCGAAGTGATCGAGAAATAATTACATTCCGTAATTCTGCTTCGAAGGGGTACCTGAAAGTACCTCTTCGGAGTTTTGGTTTTCCGAAAAGTGAAAAACCATAGAAATCTTTCGCGAAAGGCTTGGTTCTAAACATGTTTGAAACCGTAAAAAATGCTTTTAAAGTAAAAGAGATCCGGATGAAGATCCTTTTTACTTTTCTGATGCTGATCGTTATCCGCTATGGTTCTGAGCTGCCGGTTCCCGGTGCTGACAGAAACTATTTCGCAAACTGGTTCGCATCTCAGACGGGAGACGCATTTTCACTGGTCGATGCTTTCACGGGCGGCTCTTTCCTGAACATGTCCGTACTGGCGCTCAATATTACGCCTTATATCACTTCGTCGATTATCATTCAGTTGCTGACAATCGCGATTCCCAAACTTGAAGAGATGCAGAAGGAAGGCGAAGAGGGCAGAAAACTGCTGGTTTCGATTACCCGTTATGTCACGATTGCACTTGCGCTGCTGCAGGGCAGCGCTATGGCGATCGGTTTTGGCAGACAGGGACTGCTGGAAGAGTACAATGCTCTGAACGTCATTACCGTGATCGCAATTCTCACTGCGGGCAGTGCATTTCTGATGTGGATCGGTGAGCAGATTACTGACAAAGGCGTCGGCAACGGCATTTCCATTGTCCTGATTATAAACATCATTTCCAGAATGCCGCAGGACATCGCTTCGCTGTTCAAGCAGTTTGTTATCGGCAAGTCGGTCGCTGTCGGAACGGTCGCGGCGGTTATTATTATCGCGGTTATCTGCGCGATGGTTGTGCTTGTCATTCTGCTTAATGATGCGGAGAGACGCATCCCGGTTTCCTATGCGAGAAAGGTGCAGGGGAGACATCAGATCGGCGGCCAGAATTCCAGTATTCCGCTGAAGGTCAATACGGCCGGCGTTATGCCGATTATCTTCGCGTCCTCGATCATGGAATTTCCGGTGATTATTTCCACGCTCGTCGGCTATAACGGGACCGGTTGGTGGAGCGAAGCGCTTCGTTACCTCAGCTCTTCCTACTGGTGCAATCCTACGATGCCGAAGTATTCGATCGGACTGGTTGTTTATGTGCTGCTTCTTATCTTCTTTGCATATTTCTATACTTCCATCACGTTTAACCCGATTGAAGTGGCGGACAACATGAAGAAGGGCGGCGGATTTATCCCCGGAATCAGGCCGGGCAAGCCGACTACGGAATATCTGCAGAGAATTCTGAATTATATCATCTTCATTGGTGCGGTCGGACTGACAATCGTAGGCATTATTCCGTTTATCTTCCGCGGAGTATTCAATGCTTCTGTCTCGTTCGGAGGCACCAGCCTGATCATCGTCGTCAGCGTTGTGCTTGAGACAATCAAGCAGATCGAGTCCATGATGCTTGTCAGAAACTACAAGGGATTTCTTGCTGACTGACCGGCGGCAAAACAAACCGGATTGAAATTTTACCGGAAAAGGAGCAGCGAATGGAGATTGCTGTTCCTTTCTCCGGTAATTACATGTCACGCTGTAGAGCTCTCCAGAACTATTTATTTCAAATAGATGGTCCTGCAGCACCCTAGAGCTTATGAGAGGAGTTCATTATGATCATTGTTATGCTTGGCGCGCCCGGAGCCGGAAAAGGAACACAGGCGGGCATGATTTGTGAGAAATACGGTATTCCGCACATTTCTACAGGAGACATCTTCAGATCCAACATCAAGAACGGAACCGAGCTTGGACGTAAGGCAAAAGCGTTTATGGACAAAGGACAGCTGGTTCCGGATGAACTTACAGTCCAGCTGCTGCTGGACCGCGTGGCGGCAGATGACTGTGCGAACGGCTATGTACTTGACGGTTTCCCGAGAACCATTCCGCAGGCGCAGGTGCTGACCGACGCTCTTTTGAAGAACGGACAGAAAGTGGATAAGGCTGTTAACGTTGACGTCCCGGATGAGAACATCATTCGCAGAATGAGCGGCAGAAGAAGCTGCCCTAAGTGCGGCGCTTCTTATCATGTTGAGTTCATTCCGCCGAAGCAGGAAGGTATCTGCGATCATTGCGGCAGTGCTCTGGTTCAGCGTGAGGACGACAAGCCGGAGACGGTAAAGAACAGACTCCGTGTATATCACGAGCAGACACAGCCTCTCATCGAGTATTACGAGAAAGCGGGCGTTCTCGCAACCGTTGACGGTACGAAGAACATGAATGATGTTTTCGCGGACATCGTCAAGATTTTAGGATAATCAGAAAGGACAGTATTTTATATGTCAAAAGCAGACGTAATTGAACTGGAAGGAGTCGTTGTCGAGAAGCTTCCGAATACAATGTTTCGGGTAAAACTTGAGAATGGTGCCATTATTCTCGCGCACATCAGCGGCAAGCTCCGTCAGAACTTCATCCGGATTCTGCCGGGTGACAAAGTTACGCTTGAAATGTCCACCTATGATCTTACCAAAGGACGTATCGTCTGGAGAGACAAATAAATCCGGAAAAACATTTGCTATTCTGGAAACAACATGTTATACTGTATCGGCGTGTAAAAGGAGCAGAGGGTACTTTGCGCCCTTTTGCGCGTTGTAAGACTGCAGAAATGCAGACAGTTCAGATTTCATAATTATATGAAGAAAGGAGTGCAACGTGAAAGTTAGAGCATCCGTGAAGCCGATTTGCGAGAAATGCAAGGTCATTAAGCGCAAGGGCGTCATCCGGATTATCTGCGAGAATCCGAAACACAAACAGAGACAGGGTTGAGTCATTTCAGCACCGCGGAGCCTTCGGGCACGCGAACGCTCTTTGATACCCCTATGCGCGGCGTGAGAACATGCCGTCGTATCGCAGCGGAAAGGCCGGCGCCGTCATATGACCGGCTGGGCGAGAAAATATTCTTAGAGGAATGTTACCTGACAAGTGCAGGGTCGCCTCAATCAAAAAGTAGATAATTTTGTAAGGAGAAATTAGAAATGGCTCGTATTTCAGGTGTAGATTTACCCAGAGACAAGCGTGTTGAGATCGGTCTGACTGCCATTTACGGCATCGGCCGTACATCTGCCAAGAAGATTCTCGAGGCTACAGGCGTTAATCCTGATACTCGTTGCAGAGACCTCACAGATGATCAGGTCAAGGCTCTTGGTGAGGAAATTGCCGCAAACTACATGGTAGAAGGTGATCTTCGCCGTGACACGGCAATGAACATCAAGATGCTGACAGAGATCAACTGCTACAGAGGTATTCGTCATAAGAGAGGCCTCCCTGTTCGTGGCCAGCACACAAAGAACAATGCGAGAACACGTAAGGGACCTCGTAAGACCATCGCGAACAAGAAACAGTAATTTCATTTTATAGTCGGATGACAGATGTCGTCCTTACCGGAGACGGCGGCTCCTTCAGGCAGTCTGTCCGCCGAACGGTATGCAAATTATAGAAAGGCAATGCAATGGCAGTAAATAACAGAGCAGCAAAGTCTGCGTCGAATAAAAAGAGAGTTAAGAAGAATGTCGAGCGCGGCCAGGCGCACATTCAGGCTTCCTTCAACAATACGATCGTCACATTGACAGATACACAGGGCAATGCTCTTTCCTGGGCTAGTGCCGGCGGTCTTGGTTTCAAAGGATCCAGAAAGTCCACACCTTACGCGGCACAGCTTGCAGCTGAGACAGCTACGAAGGCAGCGATGCTTCATGGACTGAAGTCTGTTGATGTTTTCGTCAAGGGACCCGGATCAGGAAGAGAAGCGGCAATCCGTGCGCTGAACGCAAACGGCCTGACCGTTCTCTCTATTACGGATGTAACACCCGTTCCTCACAACGGATGCCGTCCGCCAAAGAGAAGAAGAGTCTAGTTTGTTCCGGATGCTGCGGCATCCTGACAATAAATGTAGGCGTTGGAAGAAGACTGCTGACGGCCTGTTAACAGGCCGGACCGGCAGTTGTAAACAACAGACGCAGCCCGGCGGCTGCGCATAAATTCATCCCCACATCGGGGAAACTACGAAAGGAGCCGATTATGGCAGTAGATAAGACACCAGTTTTGAAGAGATGCAGATCTCTTGATCTTGATCCAACCTTCCTTGGATATGACAAGAAGTCCAAGAGAACACTTGTAAGAAGAAGCAGAAAGCTTTCCGAATACGGCACACAGCTTCGCGAGAAGCAGAAGGCAAAGTTCATTTACGGCGTTCTTGAGAAGCCTTTCCGGAACTATTATGAGAAGGCCGACAGAATGAAGGGGATGACCGGTGACAACCTTATGGTTATGCTCGAGAGCCGTCTGGACAACGTCGTTTTCCGTATGGGCTTTGCCAGAACAAGAAGAGAAGCCCGTCAGGTTGTTGACCACAAGCATATTCTTGTTAACGGCAAGTGCATCAATATCCCTTCTTATCAGGTAAGCGCAGGCGATGTAATCGAAGTCAGAGAGAAATCCAAGACTATGCAGAGATTCAAGGATATCGCTGCAGTTACCGCGGGCAGACTTACTCCCGAGTGGGTTGATGTCGACAAGGAAAATTTCAAGGGCACAGTAAGTACACTTCCTAAGAGAGATCAGATTGACGTTCCTGTAAACGAAATGCAGATCGTCGAGCTCTATTCCAAATAATGTTCTGATAGCATTAGGGAAACACAAAACCATGAAGGAGGTATACGCGTGTTTGACTTTGAAAGACCCCGTATTGAAATCGCTGAGATTACAGACGATAAGAAGTATGGCAGATTCGTTGTGGAACCGCTTGAAAGAGGTTATGGCATCACGCTGGGCAATTCCCTCCGCAGAATCATGCTTTCCTCGCTTCCCGGAGCAGCTGTCAGCCAGATCATGATTTCCGGTGTAAATCACGAGTTCAGTACAATTCCCGGCGTCAAGGAAGATGTTTCGGATATTATTCTGAACATCAAGAGTCTTGCGATTCAGAATAACAGTGAATCCGGTGAGCCGAAAACTGCTTATATCGATTATGAAGGCGAAGGCGTTGTATATGCCAAGGATATCCAGGCAGATCAGGATATCGAGATCATGAACCCCGATCAGGTCATTGCAACGCTCAGCGGCAGCAAGGCAAAGCTTTATATCGAGCTGACCATCACAAAGGGAAGAGGCTACGTTAGCGCGGATAAGAATAAGGACGAGAACACCAAGATTGGCGTTATTCCGATCGATTCTATCTATACTCCTGTTCAGAGAGTCAATGTTACAGTTGAGAACACCCGTGTCGGCCAGCAGACAGACTATGACAAGCTGACACTTGAAGTTACGACCAACGGTACACTGGCTCCCGATGATGCTGTAAGCCTTGCGGCAAAGGTGCTTTCCGAGCATCTTTCCGTATTCATCGATCTTTCCGAGAACGGTGAAAATGCAGTTGTCATGGCTGACAAGGAAGAGAGCCAGTCGTCGCAGGTGCTCGAAATGAGCATTGATGAGCTCGAGCTTTCCGTACGCTCCTATAATTGCCTGAAGCGCGCGGGAATCAATACAGTTCAGGAACTGTGCGACAAGACAGAAGACGAGATGATGAAAGTCAGGAACCTCGGCAAAAAGTCTCTTGATGAAGTACATGAGAAGCTCAAAGAGCTCGGACTCGGATTCAAGAGCAGCGGCGAGAGCACGGCAGAGTAATTGCTTCGCAGGCGTATGCCTGTGCAGCGTGTAATTCCCGGCATGGTAATTCCCGTGAGGTACATGCGGGCATGGCAGAATCAGTTGACAGCCGCGGGTAAATCCGAAGGTGCCGCGGCTGCCGCCATAGAAAGGATAGACAAATGGCTGAGTACAGAAAATTAGGCAAGAAAACAAAACTTAGAAAAGCGCTTCTCCGCAACCAGGTAACACAGCTGGTTTACAAGGGTAAGATCGTTACAACCGAGGCAAGAGCCAAGGAAGTACAGAAGATCGTTGAGCCTCTTGTAACGCTTGCTGCCAAGGAGAAGGATAATTTCGAAGAAGTAACCGTTAAGGCTAAGGTTGCCCGCAAGGACAAGGATGGCAAGCGTGTGAAGGAAGTTGTAGACGGCAAGAAGGTTACTGTTTACGACGAAGTCGAGAAGAAGATCACGAAGGATGCACCGAGCCGCCTTCATGCAAGAAGACAGATCGCACGCGTTCTGTATCCTGTCGTTGAGGTTCCGACAGCAGCTGCCGGCCGCAAGAAGAATACCAAGAAGGTTGATCTTGTTGCGAAGATGTTCGATGAGTACGGCAAGAAGTATGCCGGCCGCAAGGGCGGTTATACTCGTATCGTCAAGATCGGACAGAGAAAAGGCGATGCAGCGCTGATGGTTGTTCTTGAGTTTGTAGAAGCTTAAATCTGAAATTAATTGCGCGGGAGGGTGGCGACATCCTCCCGTTTTTTATTTCTCTTCACATCAAACCGAAAGTCTGCTATCCTTCTTTCATATGTGACAAAAGTTCCGCAGCAGACATCAGAGGATATTCGATGGAAATGGTTAGAGCCGAAGGGCTGATTCATGATTATATAACAAGAGACGAGGAAGGCAATGTTTCCGGTACGGTCCGTGCGGTTGACGGAGTTGACCTCCATGTGCAGCCGGGTCAGTTTATTGCCGTGCTCGGACATAACGGTTCGGGGAAATCTACGCTGGCAAAACATATCAACGCGCTGTTGTATCCTACCGGCGGAACCGTCTGGCTGGATGGCATGGACACACAGGATGAGTCCAGACTCTGGAACATCCGGCAGGAAGCCGGCATGATTTTTCAAAATCCCGATAACCAGATCATCGGCCAGGTTGTAGAGGAAGATGTCGGCTTCGGCCCTGAGAACATGGGCGTTCCTACGAAGGAAATCTGGCAGCGTGTTGAAGAGGCATTGAAGGCAGTCGGCATGTGGGAATTCCGCAAGAAGTCGCCGAACCGTCTTTCGGGCGGTCAGAAGCAGCGTGTATCCATTGCCGGCGTCATCGCAATGCATCCGAAGTGCATCGTCATGGATGAGCCGACGGCGATGCTCGATCCGGGTGGCCGTCGTGAAGTCATCCGCGCGGCGCGAGCACTCAATGAGGTTGAGAAAATCACGATTATTCTGATTACGCACCACATGGAAGAGGCAATTTACGCTGATCATATCTATGTCATGGATCAGGGGAAGATAGCGCTGCAGGGAACGCCGCGCGAAGTCTTTTCCCATGTTGAACAGATGCAGGAGCTTCATCTCGATGTACCGAAGGTAACACTGCTCGCCCATGAACTGGGGAAGCGCGGACTGAAACTCCCGGCAGGAATACTAACCAAAGAGGAATTGGCAGCTGCACTCGGACTTTCGGCCGCTAGGGAGGAACACACTTCCGCGTCAGGCGCATTGAACGCGGGACAGGAGCAGTAATGGCACTTAGAGTCGACGATATAAGCTATGAATATGAAAAAGGCACTGCTATGTCTGTTCATGCGCTTGCGCATGTCAGTGTGAACATACCGGACGGCCAGTTCATCGGGCTGGTGGGACATACCGGCTCGGGAAAGTCCACATTTGTGCAGATGCTGAATGGTCTGCTGAAGCCTTCCGAAGGCCACATTTACTGGAATGATCAGGATATTCACGCGGACGGATTTGACAGGAAGAAGCTGCGTGCGGATGTCGGGCTTGTTTTTCAGTATCCGGAGCACCAGCTGTTTGAGCAGGACGTCATCAGCGATGTGATGTTCGGTCCGCGAAACCTTGGATTTTCCGAGGAAGAATGCAGGAAAAGAGCAGAGAAAGCGTTAAGAAGCAGCGGACTTTCCGAAGAATTCTGGAAACAGTCGCCGTTCGATCTTTCCGGCGGCCAGCAGCGCAGAGCGGCCATCGCTGGCGTACTCGCGATGCAGCCGAAGGTTCTGATTCTGGATGAGCCGACGGCAGGCCTGGATCCCAGAGGACGAGATGAGATCCTCGATATGGTGCGCGGCATGAAACAGCAGCTTCACATGACTATTCTTCTGGTATCGCACAGCATGGACGATGTCGCCGAGTATGCGGACCGGATTATTGTCATGAATGATGCGAAGATCCTGATGGACGGCTCGCCCAAAGAAGTTTTCGCGCGCTATAAAGAGCTGGAAGCCGTTGGACTTTCCGCACCGCAGATGGTCTACATCATGCAGCATCTGAGGGAGTGCGGCCTTCCTGTCCGGACGGATATTCTGACTGTGGATGAGGCGGCGGAGGAGATTCTGCGTCACAGAGGAGAACTGCATGTTCAATGAAATTACACTCGGGCAATACTATCAGACAGATTCGGTTATCCACAGGCTCGACCCCAGAGTAAAGCTGATCGCAACGCTTGCATATATCATTTCGCTTTTTATTGTAAACGGATGGGCCGGCTACGTGCTCGCGGCACTTTATCTGGTCATTGTTATCTCGCTTTCCAGAGTTCCGTTTCATTATATTGTGCGCGGAATGAAAGCGGTGATGTTCATCCTTCTGATTACCATACTGTTCAACCTTTTCCTGACACCGGGAACGCCGGTCTGGACACTCGGACCTTTGACGCTGACGCGGGAGGGAATTGTTTTCGCGGTGAAAATGGCGGTACGCCTGACCTTCCTGATTTTCGGCTCTTCGCTGATGACGCTGACGACGACACCGAACGAGCTTACGGACGCCATGGAAAGTGTGATGGGGCCTTTAAAAGTACTTCATGTGCCGGTGCATGAAATTTCGATGATGATGTCCATTGCGCTCCGGTTTATTCCGATTCTGATGGAAGAAACCGATAAAATCATGAAAGCGCAGATCGCCCGCGGCGCGGACTTTGAATCCAGAAATCTTATGAAGAAGATTCAAAGTCTTGTTCCGCTGCTTGTTCCGCTTTTTATCTCCGCTTTCCGAAGAGCCAATGATCTGGCGATGGCGATGGAAGCCAGATGTTACCGCGGAGGAGAAGGGCGGACCAAAATGAAGCCGCTTGCTTACAGAGGCGCGGACGCTGCCGCATATGTGTTTTTGGCGCTGTATTTTGCGTCGTGCATTGTTTTGCGCATACTGGGGATGTAAGCCATGATACATAGAATCCTGCTGGTCATCGCTTATGACGGCACGAATTATAATGGTTTCGCGCTGCAGAAGGAAGAAAGCCTTGTCACAGTCGAAGGTACGCTGAATCAGGCACTGCGGCAGCTGACAGGGGAGGACATTCGTGTGATCGGCGCCAGCCGTACGGACTCCGGGGTTCATGCTTACTGCAATTATGTAGTTTTCGATACGCAGAGCCGGATTCCGCCGGACAAATTTGCAGATGCTCTGAATACGAAGCTTCCGCAGGATATCCGGGTTCGTAAATCCAGAGCGACAGAACCGGACTTTCATCCTCGGAACGCGCAGACCGTCAAAACATATGAATACCGGATCTACAACGCGCGGGTGCCTGATCCCATCAGGCGGAACTACTGTTGCTATACTCACTTTCATCTCGACTGTGAGAGAATGCGAGAGGCAGCGAAGTATCTCGTCGGCGAGCATGATTTCAAGAGCTTTTGCAATCCGGCAACAGCGGCAGCGACAACAGTACGGGAAGTTGTATCGATTGAGATTGAAGAAAAGAGCTGCGGCTTGCCGTCAATTATGCTGACAAAGAATCATACTATCGCGCAGCAGGATGAGGCCAGAGAAATCACAATCCGCATACAGGGGAAGGGATTTCTGTACAACATGGTACGCATCATTGCGGGCACACTGATTGATGTGGGACGGGGCAACCGGGAGCCGTATCAGGTAAAAGAAATGCTGGATGCGCGGGACCGCCAGTGCGCGGGACCGACCGCGCCTGCCTGCGGACTTTTTCTTACAGATTACCGATTCATCCATTGACACCATAGATCCAAAGTTTTATAATGTCTTCCGTGTGACGCGACAAGGCATTATTCTGCCTTCTTTTGACCGTAAGATCATGGATGCAGGATAGCGAAACTCCCCGGTTTTTGCGAAACGTGCTGCGGCGCGGTGCGATCACACATGATGAATGGAAATGTTTTCACACAAACTGGAGGCTATATAATGAAGACCTATATTCCCAGCGCCAAATCCATTGAAAGAAAATGGTATGTTGTAGACGCTACAGATAAGACTCTCGGACGTCTTGCTTCGGAAGTAGCGACTGTCCTTCGCGGCAAGAACAAGCCCATTTACACACCGTTCCTTGACTGCGGTGACTATGTGATCGTAATCAACGCCGAGAAGATTAAAGTGACAGGCAAGAAGATGGAGCAGAAGCTGTACTTCCGCCATTCCGCATATATCGGCGGCAACGCATGGCACCTGACAACGCTCCGTGAAGCGCTTGCCAAGAAGCCTGTATGGGTTGTCGAGCACGCGATTCGCGGAATGCTTCCTTCCGGAAAGCTTGGTGATCAGATGTACACAAAGCTTCATGTATATGAAGGTTCTGCGCACAATCACGCAGCGCAGAAGCCTGAAGTACTGGAATTCTAATCGGAGGAGGATACGAAGATGGCAAAGGCAGTTACTTACTACGGAACAGGCAGAAGAAAATCTTCTGTAGCCAGAGTTTTCCTTACACCTGGCAAGGGTAATATTACAATCAACAAGAGAACTGTAGATGATTACTTTGGTCTTGATACCCTCAAGATTATCGTTAATCAGCCGCTGGAAGCTACAAAGACAGCGGATCAGTACGATCTTTACATCACAGTAAAGGGCGGCGGAACAACCGGACAGGCTGGTGCTATCCGTCAGGGTATCGCGAGAGCGCTGTGCGAGGCAGATGCCGAGTTCAGACCGGTGCTCAAGGCAGCCGGATATCTTACTCGTGATTCGAGAATGAAGGAGAGAAAGAAGTACGGTCTCAAAGCCGCTCGTCGCGCACCTCAGTTCAGCAAGCGATAATCTACAGCTTAATAATGCTAAAAAAGCCCGGAAATACGCTATTTTCCGGGCTTTTTCTATGCCCAAATTCTGTCTGGACTGTTCGGCTTTGATGGAATTTGAACGGAAATTTATGGGTTTATAGTGGTCAAATTACTGGTGGACAAGCCCATTTTGACCTCTTATGGGTTAAATTACTGGTGGACAATAGGAGCAAATGAAGTCCAATTCTGCCATCGACTGACGAACACATACTTGACTGATTTACATAGAGCTTTGGCTCATTCTTTGAAAACGAGAATGGGTCGAGGCTCTATTTTTTTTTCGCCTGAAATCCGGCGAGACAAATTTGAGTAGGAGGTAACAGGTATGACGGATTTCAATCAGAAGCCCCATGATACCGATGTGGGCAGTCATGGCGGACAGTCGAGGCAGATGATGGAGGTGTTCGAGAACCAGGAGTTTGGTTCGATCCGGTTGTTACAGGAGGCAGGTAAGACCTTCCTCCTTTATCACGGAAGGCGATGTTTACTGGCTGATCGTTCACAGCAAACTGCCATCGGCAGAACGATTTGAACACTGGGTGTTTGATGAAGTTCTCCCGTCCATTCGCAAGCATGGAGTGTATATGAGCGATTCAATTTTGGATCAGGTGATTCAGCACCCGGAGGTCATCTACACCCTGGCGCAGGAGCTTGTAGCCGAGAGGGAGCAGCTTGAGGGTATTCGCAAACAGCTGGATGCGGCGCAGCCCAAGGCAGACTACTTCGACACCTTTGTAAATTCGGAGGATTGCACCTGCATCCGGAATTTCTGTAAGGAAATCGGAATCCCGGAGAAGACGGCAGTGGCTCTCTTACTGGATCACCGCTATCTGTACCGCAGTCCAAGCGGCTGGCTGATGCCTTTTGCAGACAAATCTGCAAGGGGTTATTTTATTGTCCGGGATTGCTACGGCAGAAGCGGAAAACTGGTGCAGCAGACGAGAGTGACCTGCAAGGGAAAGAATCATCTCTTCAAGTTGTTTAAGAAATGGGGTGTGATCGAATGACGCTTTTTACAGAGGGACGACTTCAGGCGTTTGAACGCATGATGCAGGATACCGGTAAATACCATCGCCGGGAGGACAGCGAAGATCGTCCGCGCAAATGTCCGAAGAAAAAAGCGGAGCCTGCGAAAAAGGATGGTGAGCACCATGCCGGTATTCAGGGTTGAGAAGAACAGCAATTACACAACGATGTGCAATTACCACCTGCGGGATCAGGGTCTCAGCCTGAAAGGGAAAGGACTTCTCTCTATGCTGCTCAGTTTGCCGGACACATGGAACTATTCGGTACGGGGATTATCTTCGATTACGCCGGATGGCGTAGATGGAGTGCTTACAGCTCTGAAAGAGTTGGAGCGTCTTGGGTATCTGGAAAGGAACCAGCAGCGTGAAAGCAACGGTCGGATGGGCAGAGCGGAGTATGTGATTTATGAGATGCCAAGGAAAAAGCCGTGTTCGGAATCACCGTGTACGGTAAATCCGGATACGGACACACCGGTTACGGAAAATCCCGCGCAATTAAGTACTAACAGGAAATCCTGAACCTGAAAACGCGGCTGCACGATCAGATGAATATGGGAGTTGCCGCCATACGGCAGATTTTGCGGCAAAACACCACTTCCGAAGAAAACGCCGCCGCTGTCAGGCAGTTTCGCCGTGCCATTCAGGTATTGCGCGAGGAAAACGTCTATCTCCGGGACGATGTGTCGGAGTTTATCCGTGATGCAGAGGTTTCCGGCGTCCGTGTGGAAATAAACGGCGAGCTTCCGACGGAGGCGAAGCTGCTCAAAGTCCTTCTTGCGGTCATGCGGGAAGCCTGTATCAACGCCGCCCGTCATGCGGATGCAACGGCTATGTACGTGGTATCGGAGCAGACAGAAGCTGCCGTCACCTTACATATCACCAACAGCGGCAGACAGCCGGAGGGAGACATCACCCCCCGGGGCGGGCTTGTGTATCTGGAAAAACAGATCACGAGAGCAGGAGGCAGGATGGAGATACAGTCGCAGCCGGAATTTTTGCTGACGGTTACTTTGCCGGTTGGCGCAGAAAAACAGGAACAGGAGGTGCAGGTATGACAAGGGTGCTTGTGGTAAACGACCAGCGTATCGCACGGGAATATATGGAGAATGTTGTGCGCGGCAGCGAAGGCTACGAACTGGTGGGCAGCCTCACAAAAGCAGATATGGCCGCTACCGTCTGTCGCCGAAGCGCAGTGGAACTGGTACTGATGGATGTCTGCACCCACGGCAGAATGGACGGCATCGAAGCCGCCGCCGAGCTGAGAGAGCAGTTCCCGGAGCTCAAAATCATTATCGTCACCTCCATGCCGGAGGAGAGCTTTATCAAGCGGGCAAAAGAGGTTGGAGCGGACAGCTTCTGGCACAAGGAAGTAAGCCCCGAGGAGCTGATCACCGTGATGGACGCCGCCATGCAGGGAAAGCATATGCGGCCCGGCGAAACGCCCATTGTCAAGCTGGGCGTTACCACCAGCAAAGAGCTGACCGATGCACAGCTCAAGGTTTTACGGCTGGTCTGCGAGGGACTGGAATACAGTGAGATCGCGCAGGAGTTGAACATCACAGCCAGAACCGTTAAATGGCATGTTTCCAAGATTCTTGAGGAGACCGGTTTTTCCAACAAGACCCAGCTTGCCATTGCTGTCACAGGCAAGCGCCTCATTATTCCAAAGCTGCTTGACAATACCGATGACGAGAACGATCTTCCCATCGCGTAAAACAAACTGAATAGCCCGATATACCCGGTTTCCGATGCGAGACCGGGTAATTTTTGGGTCAATCACTTTTCTTATGGGATTTGACCCACGATCCCACAAAAATTTATACCGGACGCCATCCTTGCCTGAACCCAGAAGGAATGCTTGGTAGCATATAACCGGGGTCGCCAGCTCCAGCGTAG
>Ga0256406_1000468_pt1 | contig 73448 bp, 58 predicted proteins | sample RumenRJG_03DNA_FD_185986 | JGI IMG/M metagenome (GOLD analysis project Ga0256406, IMG submission 185986) | Bovine rumen microbial communities from Lethbridge, Alberta, Canada - RJG_03 | ecosystem: Host-associated > Mammals > Digestive system > Stomach > Rumen | place: Canada: Alberta | collected... | reverse complement strand
TGGGATTGACATCCCAGTCGGGTGTGAACCGGGATACAAGTCGAAAAAGGTAGGGAGAAAAAGAGGAAGGCCAAAGAAAAACGAGTCGTAGTAGGTTATCGCTACAAACTAATTGAAAATTCAGATCATAAGTGCTAATTATCTTTTTGTTATAGCACAAGATACGAAGATTTTAGGTCCTTACAAAATAAATAATACATTGTAACCAATTGAATGTAAAGCAGATAAGCCTATTTACATACCCATCATCACATTGATTTTTCATTAATCAGAAGGGCTGGCTGTCTGTCGATTCTTTCCTTTTCCTGATTTACTTTCATGCCTGGTGAGAAACTTAACAATGCCTTTTAATGAGCTTTTGTAAGTTGTTGTCTGATAGAATGTTGTCCATCTGCTTTGTAAAAGCACCCTTTTTACTCTCCTATAATGCCCATTTCACGCCTCAAAATAGGCACTTTTACAAGGCGAAAAGGCCTATTCAGCCATTCTACGTGGCGAAACCTAGCGATTATGTTCATATTCACAGGTCTATTAAGTGATGAGACTTATGCCTTAGATGATAGCTGTTGGGGGTAAGAAGTGTCCTCTAAAAGTTAATAATCATTATAAACAGATTGCAGTATGCCCCCTTATTGCATGGGATTTCTTATCTTTGTGGTGATAAAAATCTAGAGATATGAAGAGGTTATTAGTTACGTTAGTGGTTCTGTTAGCCATTGCCTTTACGGCAAGAGCCCAGTGGGATTTTGATCAAAAGTATGCTGCTGACTTGGTGAAAAGCGGTTCCGTAGCGCCGTACTTCAGGATGAAGACGGCTGAAGGCAAGACATTGAGCCTGAATCAATATAAAGGCCGATATGTTTTGCTGGATTTTTGGGCGTCGTGGTGCCCAGACTGCCGGAAGGATATACCCAATGTGGTGCGCATGTATCGAAAGTTTCACCCCCAAGGCGTTGACTTTATAGGCATCAGCATGGACACCAACGCAGAGGCTTGGAAGAAAGCCATTGCCCAATATGGGCTCACATACCCGCAGGTAAGTGAGTTGGTGAAGTTTCATGACACGAAGATTGCAGCTCTATATGGCGTGAAGTGGATACCGTCGATGGTGCTCATTGATCCTCAGGGCAAGGTGCTGTTGTCCACCGTTCTTTCTTATAAGATGGAGCGTACACTAACCGAGTTGATGACAAAGGAGCATCCTGCCTCTGTAAGTGGGACAACAGACAAGCTGACCTTGATGGGCAGCAAAGGAAAACTGGCTGCGGAGATACAGAAGCCGGTGCTGAGCAGCGGTGAGAAGGTGCCTATAGCTATTATCATGCATGGCTTTACTGGCAATAAGGAAGGGCGGATGCTGAAGCTCATCGCCGACTCTTTGCAGAACCATGGCATAGCGTCTATACGCTTCGACTTCAACGGTCATGGCCAAAGTGAGGGGCGTTTTGAGGATATGACGGTTCCTAACGAGATAGAAGATGCCAAGAAGGTGTATGAATATGTAGCCACGTTGCCCTACGTAGATGCTTCACGCATAGCGTTGGTGGGGCACAGCCAGGGTGGGGTAGTGTCGGCGATGACCGCAGGCGAGCTGGGTTCGCCACGGGTAGCCGCCGTAGCTTTGCTGGCTCCGGCAGCCGTTCTGCGTGATGATGCCATCCGTGGAAACACCATGGGCGCAAAATATAATCCTCTGGATCCACCAGACAGTGTGCCTCTCTTTGGTGGTCATAACCTTGGCGCCAGCTACATCCGCACGGCATTCACGTTGCCCATCTATGAGACGGCGGCTCGTTACACGGGCCCGGCAACCATCATTCACGGCACAGGCGACCGTGTGGTGCCCTATACCTACGGAGAACGATTCCACGAACAGTGGAAAAACAGCGAATGGCATCTGCTGGAATACTTCGATCATGGATTCACTCAGAATGTCTACCGTGTGGCTGAGCTCACCTCAGAGTTTCTCACTCGCACGTTAGGTAAATAGTTTTCAACCTGCAACTTCCTAAAAACTAAATCGCACGCGTATGACTTTACAGCAACTGGAATATATCCTTGCGCTCGACAGATTGGGTAATTTTGCCAAGGCTGCCGACTATTGTGACGTGACGCAGCCCACATTAAGTTCTATGATACAGAAATTAGAGGCAGAGCTAGGGCTTAAAATCTTTGATAGACGTCGCCAACCGGTCGTTGCAACCAAGGCTGGACGTGCTGTTATCGACCAAGCCAAGGAGGTGCTTTACCAAGCGCGTCGTCTGCGAGAGGTGGTTGAGGAGGAAAAAGAAACGCTTCTTGGCACTTTCTATATCGGTGTGCTGCCCACTATAGCACCCTATCTCATTCCTCACTTCTTTCCTCAGCTGCTGCGTAATCATCCGGAGATGGACGTGCGCATCATCGAGATGCAGACCTCAGCCATGAAGCAAGCCTTGTTGCACGGTGACATTGATGCCGGCATTCTGGCTATGACAGATGATTTGGAGGCTTTTGAGGCTGTGCCCCTTTATTCGGAACGTTTCTATGCTTATGTCTCTGAGAATGATCCCTTGTATGCCAAAGAACGAGTAAAGGCCGTTGACTTCGGCAATGAGTTTCTTTGGCTGCTCGATGAAGGACATTGCTTCCGCGACCAACTCATCAGATATTGCCAGCTCAAATCGGCTTCCGTGAGTAAGAAAGCCTATTCATTAGGTAGCATTGAGACTTTTATGCGCATCGTAGAGAATGGCAAGGGCGTGACCTTTATACCGGAATTGGCTCTGTCACAACTCAGTGACGCCCAGCTAAGACTTGTCCGTCCCTTTGCCATACCGGAGCCCCGCCGCGAGATTGCCATGCTCACACCACGTGACTTCATCCGTGTCAAGCTTCGCAATATGCTCGTTGAGAGTATACAAAGCGGTGTGAAGCCCTTATTGAAGGCCGACTATAAAACGAAAACGCGCCAGTAAGATTACCGGCGCGTCTGTTAGGCTCTTCGTATTGCCCATTGTTGAACCATGGGCTGAGCTATGTTATCTGCGTTTTACTCGGGCTTTGTGGCATAAGCAGTGAGCATCCAAGCGCTCTTTTCCTGTTCGCGGAGGTAGTCGCTCATCATGGCTACCGTCACTTCGTCGCCATTCCCGCTGGCTGTTGAGAGAACCTGACGCTCCAGGGCGATAAGCACTGCCAGCGCATCGAGCACGTAAGCCAGTCCTTTGTCTCCGCATGTCACGATGTCTAGCTCTGAGATCTGTGCCTGCTTGAGGTAAGCAGAGAAGCGATGTTCGGGAGTTTCGCCCAGTTGGAGGATGCGCTCAGCCACCTCGTCTATCTTTGTTGCTACATCATCGTACATCTTCTCATATTCCTCATGCAGCACGAAGAAACCGTGTCCCTTGATGTTCCAGTGCAGGTTGCGGAGGTTGGTGTAGTGTACTTGAAACTCTGCGAGCAGCTGTGCGAGAGCGTTGGTCACCTGTACGTTGTTCTTCAGTCCTGTTGTTGCTAATGTAGTCTTCATAATTCTTATTGTTTTGAGGGTTATTACTTTTTTCCTTTTCTCTGGTGCAAAGATAGTAACACCTCACCACATCCACAACAGATAATATTTATAGGCTTATAGATGTTATCTATAACGAGGGCTAATAGTCTGACAGTCAGTAATGTATCATTATAATAAAAAGATAATAGAAAAGGTGTTTTTCTTTTTTGACATGCTGCTAGTGTAGTGTCCTGATCATATTTACTGTTTCTATTTTTTCGCTTATATGTTTCGATCCCGACACTAAAAATCAATACCTATAGAATGTTATCCTCAAAGATTGCTCTGCGGAATCCGATGTAAACGGGGCTGCGGAACTAAATGTAGGGGTAGGGTTTATCCCCATCCTCATAGGGCTTAAAGGTAATCCTTGATAATTGTGGTCTAAAGAATAAATAATCATTAAAAGATTGGTGGGGTCAGTTTTTTTTGTTACCTTTGCAATCGCTTTAGCGCCCGTGGCGGAATTGGTAGACGCGCTAGACTTAGGATCTAGTTGCTTTCGCAGTGCAGGTTCGAGTCCTGTTGGGCGCACATATTTAAATGCCAAATAGCTGATAACAAGCTATTTGGCATTTTTGGTTATTTCCCCAAGAACTTCGATTCTATATAGCTGTTGAAAGCGTCCTTGTAGAGGTCGCCGACGGGGATGTTTGTCTCCTCGTCCATGACGACGCGGTTCTTGAGGACTTCCTGGATTTTGGAGAGGTTGATGATGAATGAGCGGTGGATGCGCATGAACTTGCTCTTTGGCAGACGGTCCTTAAGTTTCTTCATGCTCAGAAGTACGATGACGGGCTTGCTCCTTCCTTCAGTGTGTATCTTGAGATATTCGCTCATGCCCTCTATATACCTTATGTCATCAATCTTTATCCTTACTATGCGGTGCTCGGTCTTGAAGAATAGGGAGTCGTCATCGTCGATTTGTGAGATGACGGGCTCCTGATGCCGTAGGTTATACTGCTGCTGGACCTTCTCCGCGGCCTTCTTAAAGTCGGCCATTGAGAATGGTTTGAGGAGATAGTCGACGGCGTTGACCTTGTAGCCTTCTATGGCGTAATCGCTGTATGCCGTGGTGAACACCACCAAAGGCGATGTGTCGAGACTCTTCACGAAGTCCATGCCATTGACGTCGGGCATGTTGATGTCGATAAACAATGCATCAATCGGTTCCTGCTCCATGATGGCCTTTGCCTCGGCAGCGCTCTGGCACTGTCCGCGAAGCTCTAGGAAGTCCACCTTCTTAATATATGCAGCCAGCTGCCTCAATGCCAGCGGCTCGTCGTCTATTGCCAATACTTTTATCATGATGTTCGGGTTTTGTTTCAGTTCTGTATCTTTTCATTCTCTGGAGTGCCACTTACGATGTTCAGTGGTATGTCCAGTTCAACGTTGTATGTGTCCTCCGTGTCCTCGATATTCAGCGTGTAGTCGTCGCCGTATATAAGGTTCAGACGCTTGCGGGTGTTTTCCAGCCCCACGCCTCCGTGCTCTTCCGTGCTCTCCTTATGTTTTGAGTTCCGGCAAGTGAAGTGGAAACGGTCGTTGCGGGCATGTGCCGTGATGTGGATAAAACTGCTCTTATTGTAGCTGATACCATGTTTGAAGGCATTCTCCACATAGGTGACGGTGATGAGTGAAGCTATCATCGCGTCGGGGAATGAAGAGTCTGTGTCCACCCGTATGTCGACCTTGTCGCTGTAGCGAAGCCTCATAAGCTCTATGTAGTTGGCGATGAAGTCGTTTTCTTTTTGCAGGCTCGACATTCTCATGTTGCCGTCATAAAGCACGTAGCGCATGAGTTTAGACAGCTTGATGATGCTTTCCTTGGCTTTCTCTGGATCTATGTCAACGAGGGCGTGGATGTTGTTCAGCGTGTTCATGAAGAAATGCGGATTAATCTGATATTTCAGATATGTCAGTTGCTGGTTCAGGTTCTCTGCTCTGAGCTGCTGAAGTTTCTTCTCGTCCTCCTCCTGCTTGAAGAAGAGCTTGATGCCGAGGTTCATTCCGAACATGAGGATGAGAATGATGACACTGATGAAGTCGAACTGGTCGACGAAGAACGGACGATGGTGTGGTCCGCGAGGCGGCTCCATCTTGAAGGATTGTGTCGGCTGTATGTCTCTTGTCCCCTTTTTGTATGGACCCATGCCTATCTTGTCGTATTGAGCTGGCTGTCTTATCTCTGTTCGAAAGTTATGATGCTTATGTCGTGGTCTAGTAGGACGCATGGTGAATTGAAATACGGCATAGACAATAATGATAACGGAGACAATAGGGAAATAAAGACTCCGACGGTTCTTGTAAACGAGCAGGGGGCAAGGAAAAAGTTATGCACTATGAAAAGTACGAAGAATACGGACGCGAGAAACCATAAATGATATATCTCATCCCATTCAAACTCCAAATCTGTGTGGTTTTGCGTGCGCAGATACATCATTAGGACCGGTGTGGTGTAAACCATCACCCAGAAAAAGAGGTAGGCTAGAGTCTCCCCGCGCCTGCGTATAAATTTTGCTATAGACTTCTTTGGCATAATCAATCTTGTCTCCTACAATGTGCAAATTTAATTATAAGATGTCATCCCACCAAAAACTATCAACGAAAAGGCCGTTTTGCTCTACGAAAATAGGGTGGGGGTCTGCTCAATGCATTGGCTTTCGATTGGTAGATAGTGTGCCCATTTTCTTTGTATTAATTTTCTCGGGCTTTATCTTATTGAACACCCTGTTTGGTAGATCACTTTAACCAGAGAAACAAAAAAAGAGGCTCCGGAATGTTCCGAAACCTCTTCTTGTCTCTTTTTTACCTTGCTTGGACCTCCTTTGAATGATGGAAATCCTGCCTTTAGGCTGTGAAGCGCATTGCTGCTTCTTTATTCGCTGGTAACAGTCTTCTTCTCACGGATACGTGCAGCCTTACCGGTGAGCTTACGCAGATAGTAAAGCTTTGCGCGACGTACTTTACCGCGCTTGTTGACTTCGATAGAGTCGATGTTCGGCGACTCGATAGGGAAGATACGCTCTACGCCTACTGTTCCGGACATCTTACGTACGGTGAAGCGCTTCTTTGTGCCTTCGCCGGAAATCTTGATAACTACACCGCGATAGAGCTGGATACGCTCCTTGTTACCCTCGACAATTTTGTAAGCGACAGTGATGGTGTCACCTGACTTGAACTCAGGGAACTTCTTGCCGGTTGCAAATGCTTCCTCAGCAACTTTAATTAAATCCATTGTTCTGTTATGATTAAATGTTGTTTGTCGTTCCAACGCAACATGGCACAATGACTCTTCCACGGCCAGCGGTTACGCCGAAAAGCGGTGCAAAGTTACTACTTTTCTCTGAATAAATGCAATGTTGTAGAGTTAATTTTCTGATTTTTAACGATATTCATGCTTCGGACATTATCCAGAGTCTTTCTGCGGCACTGAGTAGTTCTTGCAAGTGTCAAGTTGTGTGAGCTGAGTTTTTGCGTTGCGCGGACTATTCGAAGTAGAACGTAAGTGCTATAATCTTTGAGTTCGCTTTCGTCGCGGCGTTGCTGTAGGGTATAAGCTCGCTGTTGCGCAACTGCTGGCTGTGCTTGGTGTCGAGACAGTTTGAAAGTCCGTACATGAACTTCAGCTCCGGCCGTAACTTAAAGAATGGAAGGTAGAAGTCGCAGCCTGCGCCAATCTCCAGGTAGGCGTCGCTGCTTTTTAGTTTGATGATGTCATCGTCCCGTCCCGATAGGTTCAGCATGGGATTTATTCCGACCAAGACGTATGGACGGTGGTTGTTGAACCGCGGCGCGGCGGCGATAAGCTCAAAGGCAGTAGAGATGTAGGCTGTCTTCAGCTCCTGGGTCTTCTCTGTCGGCAGACCGTTGTTATCGAGTTTGGTCATGTTGTGGTATACTATATGCCGTGTTCCGAAATACATAGCCGGTGCCACGCGGAACTGGAAGTATGTGCTCAGGCGCGCTTCGGCCAGTACACCGACGGTGAAGCCTTGGTCCCAGCGGTCCTGGTCCATGACGATGGTCTGCTGCTCTGTGGTACCGTCATCGAGGGTGACGGTCTGCGGTCCACGGTTGACGAATTCCAGGTCCTGAAGATGTGTGCCCACGAGGACGCCAAAGTGAAGCTTCCGCAGGTCTGTGTATGGCCTGTTCTGAACTTTCTGCTGTTGCGCCATGGCAGGGAAGGCACTTAGCAGTGATAGGAGTATGGTGATTACAAAGTGTTTCATTTCTTTATACAACGGCTATTTCGCTTTTTTATTGTTAGTGCCGGCTTTAACTTTAGCATCTTACGTTCATATGCTTGTTCATGGTGAAGAAAGTATATCGCCTTATCCTATTTCGAAACAGTCTAAATATTGTTTTCATGATGTGTTTTTTCTAATAATTTTTAGGTATTAGAAAATGAATTTGTACCTTTGCATCGTACAAAAGTAGGTATATGCTTCCGGCCTTTTCTGACTGGTGAGCACCAAGGATAGTACATACTAAAACATTATTAATATATTAAAGAATAAGATTATGGCATATGTAATTGGTGATGACTGTGTCGCTTGCGGTACATGCATCGATGAGTGCCCGGTAGGAGCAATCTCTGAGGGCGAAAAGTATTCTATTGATCCGGATGCTTGCACTGAGTGCGGTACTTGCGCTAGTGTTTGCCCACAGGAGGCTATCAGCCTTCCGGAGTAATAGTAACACTGTTACTGATTCAACTTCACACGGCGGTACTTCTCAGTACCGCTTTTTTTGTGCCTTAACCTTGTATCGAATAATTACGATGCACGTCCTATTCTAAAGGCTAAAGGAATGAGAAATAAAAAAACGGCATGGAAAGAGTTCTTTCCTTGCCGTTTGCTTATTGTTTAATTATTGTTTACTCTGCTGGTGCCTCCTGACCGAAGCTCATGATCTGCTTGGCGGTAGCGTTGTTCGGGTCAATCTTCAGGACCTTCTCTGCGAACTCCTTAGCTTTCTCCGGCTGCTTCTCATTGTTGTAGTTGATAGCCTCGTTGAGATAAGCGGCAGTAAGGATAAGCTTGCTGTTGCTGCTGAGGTTCTCCTTGCCCTCGTCAGTGCTGATAATCTTCTGATAGAGCTCGCGAACCTTGCTCTTGTCCTTAAGCTGGTTGTCAGCAATCTGAAGCTCCATGTAGTATGCGATGTCGGCGATTGATGGAGCCTTTGTTGCCATCAGCTCCCATACGCCCATAGCCTTGTTGTACCAGTCAGCCTTCTCAGCACCCTTGGCGTTGTCGCCCTTTTTGGTGTAGATGTCTGCGAGGTTGCTGTAATCGCTGTAGCCAGGGTTCTCTTCCTTCTCAAGGTATTTCTGACTGTATTCCAGTGCCTTGTTCTCATCGCCGAGGCCCATGTAAGCCTGGCTGATCTTACCCATTGGCTTCAGGTCCTTAGGCTCCAGCTCCAGTGCCTTGTTAAGGCTTGTGATGGCGTTCTGGTAGTCCTTAACGCCGAGCTGTGCACTGCCGAGGTAAGAGTAGTCCATAGCAGTAGGAGCCTTAGTAGAGTCGAAGAGAACCTTTCCGTAGTTCACTGCGCTTGCGAAGTCACCGGTCTCTACGGAAGAGTAGAGCGCTGCACGTGTAAGGTCAACGTTATTGTTGAACTTTGTAAGGCCCTGCTTGGCTACTGCAAGAGCGTCACTGTACTTGGCGCGGAAGAAGTTTGAGTAAGCCCACTTTGAGAAATCAGTGAAGCTGTAGTTTGCAGCGTCGCCTTTCTTGTACCAGTCGATAGCGTCCTGAAAACGGTTCTGGTTATAGTAAAGGTCTGCAATCTTAGCCTCAACCTGATATGTCGGGTCAATCTTCTTGTACTCCTGAAGCATTCTGATAGCCTCCTCAGGAGCAGCGTTACGGTTTACTGTTGCATAACGCTCGTAAGCTGTCTTGTTCTTTGGATCCACGCTGATAGCTGTCTCGTAAAGAGTTGCGGCTGGTCCTGCGTCCCCGTCCTGAGCCTGAGCTACTGCCACGTCGCCAAGAAGAATGTAGGCGTCGCCGCAGTTGGCGAACTTCTTGTTGTTGATCATTGCCTCGCCGATAGCCTTTGCCTCGTCATACTTCTTGTCTCCGAAGTAAGTCTGACCAAGGGCCACCAGTGCTTTGGCGTCTTTTTTGTAGGTCTTCTGATACTTCTTTGCAAGTTCAGCAGCCTCCGGTGAGTTTGATTCAAGAGCTTTCTGTATCGGCTCGAGCGCTGTCTTATAGTCGACATCCTGAGCCATGGCGGGTGCTGACAATGCCATCATCAGCATTCCTGCGAATAAATATTTGATAGTTTTCATAATCAGTGTAATTTAAACTGTTGGGTTCTTTGTGTTTTAAAACTTCAAGTGTACTTAGCCTTCCTCCTTGGAAAGTTCGAGCTCCATTATAGGAAGCTTCCTGAATGGTTGTTTGATTTTTGAAACTTTTGTTTATTAATTCTTCACTTCTATTTGTCTCATCTGCACGTCAGCACTGTATGGTAGCAGGCTTGAACGGAAGATGATAAGTTGTCCCTTTGGCCCCTGGATGTAATGTGCAAAACTCCATGGAAGTCCGTTTATAGGGTCATTGATTAATGCGTATATCGTACGGATGAACGGATAGCGTCCGTTGAATATGTAAGCTTGATATGGCTTCCAGCTGTTCATCTCTGTTGCCTTGTCCATCTTGCTTACAGACATCACGTGAATATTCTTCTTGAATGTGCAGTTGGTAGTGTCGCGCTTGTCGTTGAGCCAGTTTGAGCCTATAACGCCGATGGCGTTCGGAGTCTTCTCAACAAAGTCTATAACTCCCTGGCTTGTCTTCACTGCCGATGCGTTGACACTGCTTACTCCGTGTCCTCCAAGGATAGAATCCTCGCAGAACTTTACCGTACTGGACTTTGGATTGTCGAATACGATCTTTATCTTACCTCTTTTTGAACCTGGGTAAATCTGGCTCCACTCTGTTACCTCTCCGCTGAGAATACGCTTGACATCCTTTACGCTTATGCATGTGTCATTGTTGTTCTTGTTGACGATAAGTGCCAGACCATCGTATGCCAACTTAATGGATGTAGGCTGGAAATTATTGTCCTGGAGGTATTTGAGCTGTTTGGGGGTGAAGTCGCGTGATGTGATGGCAAGGCATATCTTTCCTCGCATCAGCATGTCTACCTCGTCGTATTCATTTGTGTAGATGGGTTTGAGCTTAGCGTCAGGATACATGTCTTCGAACATCTCGCGCTCTTCTTCTATGATAGGAGAAAAGCTTTCGTCAGAGGCGAAAGCTATCACCCCTGACGTTGGCGTATCTGTTCTACCACCCTTGTGCTTCTTCTCCTGACAAGAGGGAAGAAGCGCGAGGGTTAGTATCAATCCTACGAATATGTAGAATATCGGTCTTTTCATTTTGTTAAGTTTTACTGAAGCTTGAAGGTTACAGGAAGTGTGAACCAAACAGCTGCTGGCTGTCCGTTGTTCATACCTGGGTTCCACTTAGGCATAGAGTTTACTGCGCGGAGAGCCTCACGGTCAAGTGCCGGGTCTACGCTACGTACTACAGATGCCTGGCTTACAGAACCGTCCTTACCAACGACGAAGCGTACGATAACCTTACCCTGAACACCGTTCTCAGCTGCTGCTGCAGGATAGTTGATGTGCTGAGCCAGCCATGCATTTACGTTGCCCTTGAATGAAGGCATCTTCTCTGCGATGGTAAGAGGCTTGCTCTCGACGACCTGCTCAACTTTCTTCTCCTCAACTGGTTTCGGAGTTTCAATCTTGATAGGTACTTCAGTCTGGGTTACCAAGCTGTTGTTGTTTGTACGTTCTGTTGAACCTTCCTGTGTCTGGCCACCGGCAGCAGCACCTTCATCCATAGCCTTCTTGATCTGTGTGAGGTCAATCTGGTTCTTTACCTGCTCATCAGGCTTGATGACAGGAGCGGTGAACTGTACGGTCTTGCGGACTTCCGGAACTTCTTCCTTCTTCTCCTCCTGGACCACAGGTTTCTGTTCTTCTTTCTTCTTCTGGGCTTCCTTCTTTGCCTGCTCCTCAGCGAGCTTAGAAGCACGCATCTCTGCGAGGTATGCCTCGTGTGCTTTCTGAGCTTCTACAATCTGGTTGATTCCGATGAGAGAACCAATGATGACTGCAGCAACGAGCATAATGACGATGGCCCAGACGTTTCGCTTGCCGATGCCCTTACGAAGCTGGTATGCTCCATAGGCTTTGTTTCGGCCTTCGAATATCATGTCCACCCACTGGGGTGAATATAGATCTATTTTTGCCATAATTATTGTTTCGTTTTTAAATTGTTGTTATGTCCCTGACTTTACTTAGCACCTTTCTTGGCAAGCATTGCTGCCTCTTCGGGCCTGATCTGGTCAATGACATAAGTACCAATACTGCAGATCTGTATCTCGTCGAGAATATCGATCAGATTCTTATAGGAAGCTGCGTCGGTCGGCTTGATGACAACGGTAAGAGTTGCAAGCTTGTCGCCTGCCTTGCCGTTGATGTAGCCTTCCTTCAGTTCGTCCAGCTTTGCGTTATAAGTCGAATCGCTGTACTTGGTTGGATTGGCAGTACGGTCAGCAGCCAACTTTGCAGCAGCCTGCATGATTTCGTCCACTGGCATAGTGCCATCTTCAACCTTGTGGTATCTCAGTGCCTTGCGGATGCCGTCCTTGCCCCAGGTTGTTGCCTTGAGCCAGTTAGGATCATCGTATTTTGGCACGCCTTCTCCGTAGAACAGTTTATTGTCGCCGCACACGTAGATGGTGATTGACTGAGAAGCCTTTGATTCGTTCTGATTCTGCTGTTTGATGTTCTTATCGTTACTTGGCATGGTCAGCTGCAAGCTCTGTGGCTTCGCCAGAGAGGTACAGAGCATGAAGAAGGTGATAAGAAGCATCATCATATCCACCATCGGCGTAAAGTCGACGCGGACATTCATTTTCTTTTGCTTACTATTACTCTTTGGCATGCTTTAGTCCTCCTGCTTCTTGTATGAAGTGATCAAATTGTAACGGTTCTCATCCATGTTCTGAAGCTCGCTCATGACCTTCTTCACAGTCTTGTAAGGTGTGTTCTGGTCAGCCTTGATACAGATCTTTATCTGATCATTGTTCTGACGTGCAGCATCAACCCACTGCTGGAATTCACTCATGTGACCATCGATAGAGTCGGTAGGGATACCGTATTCTTTGATCTTCTCGCTCATCTGGCTCTGCGGGAGGTTCAGATATGTCGAGAGGTCCTTCATAGGTACACCGAACATCGGGTCATTCTTGAACTTCTTTATCTGAGCTGGAGTAAGCGTAACATTGAAATCACCAGTCATGGTGCTCAACGCAGCCTCCAGGTCAGAGGTTTTGTCCATACTCATAAATACCTTGCCGGTCTTGTCGACAAGTATATTCAGAACGTCCTTGTCTGGCACTTTCAACTCCGAGACAGATCCTGGCGTAACGACCTTCACAGGCTCCTGCTTGACGAAAGTAGAAGTCAACATGAAGAACGTCAGCAGAAGGACCATGACATCGGACATAGGTGTCATGTCTATCCAGACGTCACTCTTCTTAATTTTTACTTTACCCATAGCGATAAAATTTTAAAGGGTTAGCAAAAATTAAGCCTCGTCTGTGTGGTTTGCTTCGTATGTCTGAGCGATAGTGTAACCAACCTCATCGAGGGCGTATGTCAACTTATCAATCTTGTTGGTGAAGTAGTTGTAAGATACAACGGCGCACCAAGAAGTTGCGATACCGAATGCGGTGTTGATCAGGGCCTCAGAAATACCAGTAGACAGTGCGAGAGAGTCGCCACCACCACCGGCAGCCAGAGCTGCGAATGAACGAATCATACCGGTAACGGTTCCGAGAAGTCCGGTAAGTGTACCCAGTGTAACGATAGTTGCGATGATCGGGAGGTTCATTGTCAGAGTAGGCATCTCAAGCTGAGTTGCTTCCTCGTGAGCCTGCTGGATCTTAGCGACCTTCTGAGACTTCTTCAGTGCTGCGTTAGCGCCAGACTCCATGTCCTTGTAAGCGTTCAGAGAAGCGAGTACGACGTTAGCTACAGAACCCTTCTGCTGGTCGCAGAGCTTGAAAGCCTTGTCGAAGTCGTTGCTCTTCAGGGCTGCCTTGATGTTTGCAGTGAACTTAGGCAGAGCACCCTTACCGAAAGCGGTACGGAGAGCGAGGATACGCTCGATGGACAGTGCGATGACGGTCAGCAACAGAGTGTGGATCAGAGGTACGACTACGCCACCCTTGTAGATTGTTCCCCAAATGTTGGAGTCCTTAACAGCGCCTGTAGGATCGTCGTTGACGAAGTGGTCAGGCATTCCAAGGAAGAATTTGAAGAAGCAAACTGCGATAACGAAGCATACAACGATAATCCAGAATGCGTTTCTAACACCAGTGAAGCCCTCAGACTTTTTCTTTGGGGCTACTTTCTTTTGCTGTGTAGTTGCCATAATTTTTTGTAATTTAAAATTTTAGTTATAAAGTAAATTTAAGTTGATATTTGCTTGATTTATTGTTGATTGCACATTTCAGGTGCCCGGAATTAGTCCGAACCCCCTGTTTAAACACGGCAAAGATAATAATTTAGCGTGAACAACTGTGCTATTTAAGAACTTTTAACCGATTAATTATAATTATTTTTGCTTAGTGAAGACGGGCGAGTACCTCCTTGATACGGCGCATTGCCTCGCGGATATTGTCGTCGCTTGTGGCGTAACTCATCCTGAAACCGTCAGGCTCTCCGAACGCATCACCTCCAACGGTAGCCACGTGTCCTACTTCGAGGAGATACATGGCAAAGTCTGTAGAGTTCTTTATTGTGTGCTGTCCGTCAGTCTTGCCGAAATAGCTGCTTATACGTGGGAACAGGTAGAATGCTCCGTCCGGTACGTTGACCTCGAAGCCCGGTATCTCACGAGCCAGCTTTACTATGAGGTCGCGACGACGCTCGAAGCCTTTCCTCATGTCTTCCACGCACTGCTGGTCGCCATTGTATGCAGCGAGGGCTGCTCTCTGGCTCACGTCGCTTGTTCCGCTGGTGTACTGTCCCTGCAGTTTGTTTATGCCTTTTACTATCCATTCCGGCGCTGCGACCCATCCTAGTCTCCATCCTGTCATGGCGTAAGCCTTGCTGACACCATTACAGATGATAGTGCGCTCTCTCATGCCTGGAGCCTTTGCTATGCTGGCCTTGAAACCGACATAGTTGATGTTCTCGTAAATCTCATCCGAGAGGACATAGAGGTCCTCGTGCTTGAGGATGACCTTTGCCAGGGCGTTGAGCTCGTCCTGTGTGTATACGCTTCCGGTAGGATTACTTGGCGAGCATATTACGAGGAGCTTGGTCTTTGGCGTTATTGCGGCTTCCAACTGCTCCGGAGTAATCTTGAAGTTCTGGTCCAGTTCTGCGCGGATAACAACCGGTGTGCCTCCGGCAAGCTTTGCCATTTGCGGGTAGCTGACCCAATACGGTGCGGGGATTATCACCTCATCGCCCGGGTTCACGAGGGCCATAAAGGTGTTGCAGACACCCTGTTTGCCACCTGTTCCAACGATTATCTCTGTTGGACCGTAGCTTAATCCGTTCTCCCTTTCCAGTTTCTTTGCTATAGCCTGGCGCAGGTCGAGGTATCCTGGTACGGGTGAGTATTTAGAGTAGTTATCGTCTATTGCCTTTTTTCCAGCTTCCTTGATAAAGTCAGGAGTCATGTAGTCCGGTTCACCGACGCTCATGTTTATAACATCGATGCCGTTGGCCTTCATTTCATTGCTCTTCTGCGACATTGCCAGTGTTGCTGACGGTGCGAGACGATTCAATCTGTCGGATAAATTCCCCATAATGCCCTTTGTATTAAATATACTTTTGTTCGTTTCTTTGAATAATTGAACGCAAAGTTACTAATTTTATTATGAATCTACGAACATTTTGTAATAAGATTTAATGAAGTTTGAATATTGTACCATAAATAATCAAAAATTGTAACCGATGTGAGGCTGCCAACCTGTCATTTCCTGGTACAATATTCATTTCTACTCCATATCTGTCCTACACTTCCTTGAGTTCGTGGCCCATCCGTTCCTTCTTTGTCCGCAGGTAACGGTAGTCGTACTTGTTTGGCGTAACCTCGATAGGAACGTTCTCCACTATCTCCAGTCCGTAGGCTTCCAGTCCGACACGTTTTGTCGGGTTGTTGGTCATCAGTCTCATCTTATGCACTCCGAGGTGGCGCAGCATCTGCGCGCCACAGCCATAGTCGCGCTCGTCAGGCTTGAAACCGAGGTGGACGTTTGCGTCTACCGTGTCGAGACCTTCCTCCTGCTGCAGCTTGTATGCCGCTATCTTGTTCATGAGTCCTATGCCGCGTCCTTCCTGCTGCATGTAGATGAGCACGCCTTTTCCTTCCTTTTCAATCATCTGCATAGCCTTATGAAGCTGTTCGCCACAGTCGCAGCGCTTGCTGCCGAGGATGTCTCCCGTAGCACATGACGAGTGTACGCGGACGAGAACGGGCTCGTTAGGCTCCCAATGTCCTTTTATCAGGGCCATATGCTCCAGGCCGTTGCTTGTCTGCCGGAACGGAATGAGTCTGAAGTCACCGTAGATAGTAGGCAGTTGAACCTCTTCACCGACCTCTATGCTCGATTCCCGTTGGAGTCTGTACTTTATTATGTCTGCTATGGAGATGATATGCAGTCCCCATTCCTTGGCTTTCTCCTGCAGCTGCGGCATACGTGCCATCGTTCCGTCCTCGTTCATGATTTCCATGAGTACGCCGGCAGGATACATTCCAGCCAGCTTGCAGAGGTCTATGGCAGCTTCCGTATGACCGGAGCGGCGCAGCACACCGTTATCCTGTGCGTAAAGCGGGTTGATGTGTCCCGGACGTCCGAAAGTCTGCGGTGTACTCTTCGGGTCTGCTAGAGCCTTAATGGTCTCTGCCCTGTCGTGTGCCGACACACCCGTTGTGCATCCTTCCAGCTTATCCACTGTGATGGTGAAGGGAGTGCCAAGCATTGACGTGTTCTCTTCCACCTGATGAGGCAGGTCGAGTTCGTCAGCCCTTGACAATGTTATAGGCACGCAGAGCACTCCGCGTGCATTTTTCAGCATGAAGTTCACCTTTTCCGGTGTGATCTTCTCTGCTGCCATTATAAGGTCTCCCTCGTTCTCACGGTCCTCATCGTCTACCACGATGACGAATTTTCCTTCTCTGAAATCTTTGAGAGCATCTTCGATGCTACTGAGTTTAAATTCTGACATTATTTATAACCCCTTTCATATCTCCCTTTTTGGGAGGCTGTTAAGTCGTTTTATACTTTATTTCTTTCGTTTCTCTGCCAGTACCTCCGAGCGTTCTATTACCTGTCTGTTGGTCTGGTATATTATCTTTATGTCGCGGTAAAGTCTAAGGCGGAACCTCCACATCCTGCAGTAGAAGAACAGGCCGGCAGGTATTATCACCGCAGCCACGATGTTCATCCACCTTCTCTCAAAAGGCCTTGTGTGGGCCTTCACTGAGAGGATAGGATAGGTGTTTATATAGCTGAGGATGAATTTGTCGCGTGTGTTGCCAAGGTCGTTGATGACCTTCTCCAACTCTTCGCTCACCTGTTCTATCTCATGGTCAGGCTGATACTTGAAGAACGCACGTATGACGTTAGGCGGCGATTTCAGGTTGTGCTCCTTCGCGTAACTCTCTATCTGTGAGTTCATCAGCCTTAGCACCTCTGCGTCATTTCTGTAGTCCGGGTCGTTGATGATGACCTCCTTGCTGGTTATCGTGGCGCGTTTGAGTCTTAGACCGAACATTTTACGGAATATCTCTTTGTAAACGTCGAAGTTGAAGACCGTGGAGTCGTTGTTGGCCTTATACGTGATGAATATAGCTGTTGGTATGAGCACAGCCGGCGACAGTCCCTTTCCGAACCAAATTGTCCATGCACCCTGACGTGCCATCCGGTATCCAGTGTTGTCAAGTATGTAATATATGATGAACACCGCTACGGAGGTGATGATAGGCACACCGAGTCCTCCTTTTCTTATGATGGCACCGAGTGGCGCGCCTATAAAAAAGAAGATAAGACATGATAGTGCGACAGTGAACTTGTTTATCATCTCAATCTTGTGCTGACGTATGATTTTATCACCGTCGGAGGTCACCATGCTCTTGAACTCCAGGTCGCCGCTTTCCATGTTCACCTGTCTCTCGGCCTGTTCTATGGCCATTTTCTTGTTGTCCGGTGTGAGACGGGCGAAGAGTGAGTCGAAGTTCAGCGGCTTTGTTGCCGTGAGTTTCCTCATGGTGTTTTTCTGTTGTACGGTAAGCTTCGGGGTGGGGTAGTACATGGCCTGGGCACTCTTGTAGTATGTCTGTCCTATGCTGTCATAGGTATGGTTGAGCGAGTCGAGGTCGCTCTTTATCTTCTTCAGGCTTTTCGTTCGTGCGTCGTTACCGAACAGCGCCGCATCGGCCATGTTGAAATCGCCGTCGAAGTCGATTATTATCTGCTTGCTGGTGAAAGACTCGCGCCTGTAGGGCACATTGGCACTGTTGGTCAGTGTGTTGTTGCGCATATTCTCAAACCATTCACCGCTCCACATTGTCATCTTCAGATGCTTCTTGTCGGCTGTCGACTGCAGCATACCGGAGTCGGCGAGGATAATAGCCTGGTCCTCGTAGCTCTCTGTCTGCCTGTAAATCATGAGATTGTAGAGCTTTCCGGTCTTGATGTTCTTCTTCTCTACATAGATATTTGTCTGCGGGATGCCGTCATAGAACCTGCCCTCCGGGATTTCCAGCTCCGGGCTCTTCTGTTTCATAGAGAATATGAGCTGTCCGAGTTTCATCTGTGAGGTTGGCCCGATGTTGTTCTCGAAGTAAAACGATGCACATGTTATAAGGATAACGATGACAATCAGCGAGCGGAACGACTGCAAAAGCGATATTCCCGATGCCTTTATCGCCGTGAGCTCACTGCTCTCGCCGAGGTTACCGAATGTCATAAGCGATGCCAACAGTATAGCCAGTGGCAGGGCCTGTGGTATGAGCATTAGGGCCATGTAGCCGAAGAACTGTGCCAGAACCTCCAGCGACAGTCCTTTTCCGATAAGGTCATCGACATACTTCCACAGAAACTGCATCATCAGTACGAACAGACTGATGAAGAACGTTCCTGCAAACAGCAAGCCGAATTGCCTTGCGATGAATATATCTAATTTCTTTATCCGAAACATAAGTGCATTCGAAGTGCAAAAGTACATAAAATAATCATAGTTTCCCTAATTTTTTTGATTTTTATTCTCTTCTTGTACTAAGATATATGTCTAGGGACTCCTCTGACTCCTCCAAAAGGTGAGAAAGAGAACACTTCTAAACCCTAAGAGGTTGTGGATAATCTCCATCCCTACGCTGGTCCTGTAGCAACAGTTACCACACCCGGATTTCTCTCGTCCGTTAATATATTTTTCCCAAAAGCATGAATATTTTTCTTCCAAGACTTCTATATATTATATATAATGTATAGGCATAACGGACGATGTGATGTATGATGGCGGGAACTGTTCTCCCATCAATCTATATTCTTATGATGATTACTTTATGTTTTTACGCACAGTCACTCTCATTCATCGTACTTCAGCTTCAGATGTCTTAGCATCGTCTGTCCTTCTCCCGTCGTTCCCGTATGCTGTATGACGAAATCGCCGAAGCTATTAGGCTCGACCTTTGCTGAGAGTGAAACCTCATTGGGCAGCATGGGGTCGCTGGCTTTGGCATCAGTGGTTGCCTTCGCAGTCAGTATTCCGTCGTGATAATCCATACATATCTTGCTGTTGCCACGGTAGCATGTGGAGGAAACGGCCTCGGAAAGCGGCCTGGCCTTGCCATTCTCAAATCTCATAAGCTGGAAGTCTACTGCGTTGCCATGCTTCAGTGTCCTTATTATCCTCAGACCATAGCCGCTCATAGTGGCGTCATCGTACTTTATGCAGACATCCATATACTGCATGCGGTTTGATGAGAATCCCTGTCCGGCTGTCTTTGCCGGTGTAACGTCGAGTTCCAAGCTGATATTGCCATACTTTCCTTTCCTTGGATGATACACCAGCCGTGAGCCTTGGATATTCTCAAGCAGTCCCAGGCTGTCCTTGCATCCTCCCGTGCCGTGTCCGTAATACCATGGTGTGGCAAACTTTGCCGGGTCGTCCTTGTCCCATGTGTAATCTTTCGTGTCCTCGGGCTTGAACCTCATTCCACTCCAGTTGTCCTCGCCACTATGCTGTGCCAGTCTTGGCAGGTCGCTGAAGTCTGTCTCCAGCACAAAAGGTATGCTGATGTCGTGCGGTGTTATCCGTCGACTGCCAGCACAGAGTGGCTCCTCAGCTCTCTGGCTGCAGTTCGACTTCGCAAATACCCTCGCCTCTATCATCGTTCCTGTGTCTGAAGGCCGCAGATGGTAAGTCTTCAGCGGGCGGATGCTGCTTGCCGCCACCTCTTCCGACAGCAGTGTGGAGTGCCGTCCGTCCTTTGTCGTTCTGTACCATTTTATGTCTGAGCAGTCGCTGGCATCACCAAGGTCCAGCCGGTAGTCCACTGTTGCCGTACCGTTCTTTACTATAACCTTAGGCCTTCTGATGACTCTTGGCACAGGACGCTCCTTCGGGTTTACCGTTATCATACATGCCTCCTTGGCGAGGGTGTCGCCGGCAATGGCTGTGATGCAGAACTGCCTCGGCATTGCCGTTTTGTTCTCTGGAATAACCCTGCAGCTACCGTCGGCCCTGATGTCCAACGTCGCAAACTGCTCATAGCCTTTCTCTACACTCCATGCTATCGGCAGTGCCTTCTCACCATCCTTATAGCTGACCGATGCCGTTGCCTTCAGAATGACGGTGTCGCTGCCAGCCTTCAGGACTGTATTATGTGTCGATATGTTACTTGAAGTGTTTATAGCCTCATAGGCCTTGTCGGCCGAACTTGCCGTAAGCTCCGGATGACTCCTGTCAATGAACAGACTACGTCCGTTGATGGTGTTGCCAGCCTGGTAACAACGTATCCATGGCGCATACTCTCCCGACCATCCGATATATATGCTGTCAGGTCCGAGGAACCGGCTGTCGACAACCTTCACCTTTCCTGGCCGCTTGGTGAAGAACTGACTTCCGTTGTGGTGGATGTTGAAGGTGCAACGGATGAAGGCTGCTCCGTATCCCGAAGTGTTATATAGAGGCCGTGAGCCGTAGAAGTCGAAGTCGCAGTCCTCATAGCGTGCGTTGCCGTTCAGCGCGTCGTCAGTGCTCTCGAAGTGGCAGTTGCAATATTCACTATAGTCCGCTCCGACAATAGGGCAGAGGTTCAGACGGCTGACGAAACGACAGTTCTCGGCTGTGAGCCTCCGGCCTTCCATGAAAGCCAGCTGCCCTTGTGTGATGACACTGCTCCGTTTGGGCCTTGACAGCCGTGGGTTGACCTTGTAGTCGAGGTCCACGTTGAGGTAGTCGCCGAAGGTGATGTTCCGGACCTTCAGGTCCTCACAGATGAAGTTAAGCATGGTGAAGTTGCCGTCGGCGCCCTGGCTCTGTCCGCGCTGGCATGCGAGGACGGTCTCGTCAGGTGTCTTACCCAGTCCGATGATGGTCAGGTTACGGCAACGGATGGTCATTCCTATAGGAGGATTGCCACGGCGGACGGTAGCGTCGTCGGGGTCGTCTATCCAGTAGACCCATGGCTTGACGTAGATGGTCAGCGTGTCGGCATGGCGCTTCTTCAGAGCTTCGTTCAGTTGGTCGAAGTCTCGGAAGACGTATTCGGATTTCCCGTCTGTAAGGGCGTCGACAAGCCAGTGGCGGCAGTCGGGCTTTACGACCGGTTGGGCAAAGGAGACGGAGGAGATGAGGACTGTAAGAATGAGGATGAGCTTATGTTTCATAGGTGGTTCTTATTAGATGGGTGGTAGGGGGCTTTGAATTATAATTCAAAGAACGGAACGGCGGGAGGAATGGGAGGTGATGGGGAGGGAAGGGAGGTGATGGGCGAGGAAAGGGAGGTGATGGGGGAGGGAAGGGAGGTGATGGGGGAGGAAAGTGAGGTGATGGGCAAGGAAAGAGACAGAGACCGATAACCTGATACGAGGCCCGTGAGCCGGTGGAAGGGGCTGACGCCCCTTCCTTCTGGTTATCCCTCGCGGAAGAAGTCCAGGGCTTCCTTTACCTCGTCTTCGGTGATGGTTTGGTCGATGTCAATATTGCCGATACCGGAGAGAAGGGTGACGTTTATCTCGTTGCCGGTGTTTTTCTTGTCGTGGTGCATCAGTTCTATGAGCTTCGGGTAGTCGTCGCAGGTTATGGTGAACTGTCCGTAGTTCTCTCTTATAAACGCCACCGTCTGGCGCAGCTTGTCCTGTGGGAAGCCGTCCCTTATGGCGCTGAGGTATAGTTCCGGAATCATACCGAAGGCCACGGCATAGCCATGGAGCAGCGGTGTTTCGGTTTTCAGAGAGAAGCTCTCGAAGGCATGTCCGAACGTATGCCCGAAGTTCAATGCCTTGCGTATGCCTTTCTCGTGTGGGTCCTCTTTCACGACACGCTCCTTCACCTTAACGCTTCTTCCGAGCATGGAAGCCAACTTGCGCAGATCCGGCTCAGCGATATTGAAGTTTATCAGCTCTGCCCAGTGCTTCTCGTTGGAGATGAGCCCGTGTTTAAGCATCTCTGCATATCCGGAGCGTATGTTCTTCTCGTCGAGCGTCTTTAGGAAGTTCGTGTTAAGGATGACGAAGTTGGCGTCGTTGAACACACCAATCTCGTTTTTCAGTCCTCCGAAGTTTATGCCCGTCTTTCCGCCGACGCTGGCATCGACCATGGCGAGCAGTGTCGTAGGAATGTTTATGAAGTTCATCCCCCGCTTGAATGTTGATGCAGCGAAGCCACCCAGGTCGGTTATCATTCCGCCTCCGAGGTTAATGACACATGAGTGCCTGGTAGCCTTTCCTTTCTGGAGTTCTTTCCAAACGTACGTCAGTGAGTCGATGTTCTTGTTCAGGTCTGTTGCGCCTATTGTTATAAGGTAAGCCCCGTGAAGGCAGAAGAAGTCCTTCACGAGCGGCCAGCAGACTTTGGCTGTCGTCTCGTCGGTGATAACAAAGATGCGGTCGTGCTCGCATTCAGTGAGGGCTGTTGCCAGTTCAGTCTCAAAATTCTTTGAAATGATAATTCTCTGCTCCATAACAATAACGTATTAGTTTTATGCAAATATACCAATATTCCTTTATCCGTTCACTATATCCAATTCTTTTTTTAACAACCTTTTACTATCAGATTGCTATTTTTGCGCACATCAGTGTTACGGTGTGCAATAAATTCGCACTAAATCTGTTCAGTTTCAAATTATCAATGGCCCCTCCTTTATATCTCTTGGAAGATTATAAAGTAACAATGTTCCACGGCATCAACATTCTATGGCATGACCATTCAAATTGAAGGGAAACGTAGATGATTTCAGAGAATTTATTTTACAGCATTCCAATACCTATGCTTTTGGCTTGTAAAACCTATGCTTTTACCTTGTAAAACCTATGCTTTTACGTCGTAAAACCTATGCTTTTAGAACGCAAAACAATACAAATTGGTAAGCCTCTGACAGTCAATAAGTAGCAAAGACGAAAAAAGACTAGTCTTTGTTTGAATTATTTTTACAATAGAAACACCCTAATAAGATACCCTTGATGAGAGATGAAGTCGGCTAGATTTGTGCCGTTTGATGAGAATAGTTGAGCAAAAACGGGTGTTCGTTGAAAAAATACGTGTTATAAGAAATAAATGACTACCTTTGCAGCACTTAAAACAAGTAACACGATCAAAATTACAGTTATGAGAAAGTTAATACTCACGATGGTTCTGCTTCTTTCAGCCGTAGCGATTATAGCTCAGGACAGAACCATTACCGGTACGCTCTACGACGGAGAGGTTAAGGAGGCTGTGCCTTACGCGGCTGTTCAGCTGCTCAAGGACAATGCCGACTCCACCTATGTCACCGGAGTGACGACCGACGAGAAAGGACAGTTCGCACTTGTCGCACCGTCGAACGGACGTTATATAGTGCGTGCTAGCTATGTAGGTTATAAGACTATTGTACAGAACGTTACTGTTTCCAATAACCAGAACGTGAAGATAGGACAGTTGGAACTCTATAATGACACGCACTACCTTAAGGAGGTGACCGTGACGGCCACGCCGCCGAAGGTTGTCCTTAAGAACGACACCTTCCAATATAACGCTGCCGCCTACACGGTGCCCGAAGGTTCCACGCTCGAAGCCCTTGTCAAGAAGCTTCCTGGCGCAGAGATCAGCGACGATGGAACGATAAAGATTAACGGCAAGCAGGTGAAGAAAATTCTTATTGACGGAAAGGAGTTTATGACCGGAGATACCAAGACCGCCATCAAAAACCTCCCAACCTCGATAGTGAACACCATCAAGGCTTATGACCAGCAGAGTGACCTAAGCCGTGTTACGGGTATCGACGACGGAGAGGAGCAGACGGTGCTTGACTTCGGCGTGAAGAAAGGCATGAATAAAGGCCTTTTCTCAAATATTGACTTGGGCATAGGCACGAAGAGCCGCTACGCAGAGCGCGGTATGGCTGCTTACTTCAATGATAAGTTCAGGATGATGGCATTCGTCAATGCCAATAATGTCAATGACATGGGCTTCGGCGGAGGCCCTCGTGGCGGTTTTGGCGGCTTACGCCAGGGGTTAAATGCCACGAAAATGGTAGGCCTCAATCTCAATTATAACAACAACAAAACCTTCCAGTGGGATGGCTCTGTCAGGTGGAACCACTCCGATGGCGACGCACGGACACGTGTCTCTTCGGAGAATTTTGTGGCCGCTCAGGGCTCCTACGGCAACAGCCTCTCCCAAGCTTATACCCGCTCCAACTCCTGGGACGGCCGTTTCCGCCTGGAGTGGAACCCCGACTCGATGTGGGATATTATGTTCCGCCCAAGCATTCAGCTTTCCAAGAGCGACGGCAACACCGTCCGTACGTCAGCGTCATACAATGATGATCCTTACGACTATACCGACGAGCCGCTGGCTGACGAGGAAATAAAAAAACTCGACGAGAAAAATCTGATGGTCAACACGCAGAACACTACGTCGATAACCTATGGCGACGCCACCAAACTGGGCGGTATGGTTCAGGTGAACAGGAAATTCGGAAAGAGAGGCCGTAACATAACCCTTCGTGTCGACGGTGATTATGACGATGAAGACTCGAAGACTTTCTCCACTCAGGACATACAGTATTTCCAACTCGTCAACTCCCTCGGCGGCGACTCCACATACCGTGCGTACCGTTTCAATACCATGCCGGTGAAGTCATGGGACTACTCACTGCAGGCTACGTACAGTGAGCCGATAGCCGACAGAACCTATCTGCAGCTGTCGTATAAGTACAAGTACTCCTTCTCGAAGAGCGACCGCTCGACGTATGACTTCTCCAATCTCCCTTCCGGCACTTTCTCCGGCGTTACTCCCGCTTATCGGTCGTGGAACAGCTATCTCTCGTTGCTCACCAACCCATTGGAGGACTATTTCGACAATGACCTGAGCCGTTACTCTGAGTATAGGAACTATATCAACGAGATACAACTTATGCTGAGAATGAACAGGACGAAGTGGCGGTTGAACGTTGGTGTTATGGCACAGCCGCAACATTCGAGCTATATGCAGGACTACCTCGGAGTGCACGTGGATACAACAAGGAACGTGGTGAACTGGAGTCCGACCCTCGATTTCCGGTATAAATTCAATAAGCAGAGCAACCTCCGCATCAACTACCGCGGTACATCTTCTCAGCCGACGATGAGTCAGTTGCTTTCTATCACCGATAATACCGACCCGCAGAATGTTTCCGTGGGTAACCCGGGCTTGAAACCGGCGTTCACCAACCGTCTGCGGCTGTTTTACAACACCTACCGTCAGAGCCATTACCAAGGCTTCATGTCGTTTCTGAATTTCTCCACGACACGTAATGCCATCGGCAACAGCGTGTATTACGACGCGGAGACCGGTGCCAGGACGGTGCGCCCTGTCAACGTGAACGGAAACTGGGATGCCAGTGCGGCGGTAATGTTCAATACGAGCATCGACTCTGCCGGCATATGGAACGTGAATACGTTTACTAATCTCAACTACAACCGTTATGCCAGCTATCTCCAACTGCGTACAATGGACGAGATGGCTAAGAACATTACTAACAGCACAACGGTCAGCGAGCGTCTCTCTGCAAGCTACAGACTCTCATGGCTGGAGGTGGAACTCGACGGTTCGCTCAACTATACCCACACCAAGAACAACCTTCAGTCGGCCAGCAACCTCAACACATGGCAGTTTGCATACGGAACGAACATCAATCTGACGCTGCCGTGGAACATGAGCATCTCTACCGACCTGCATGAGCAGAGCCGCCGCGGATATAATGACGCGTCGCTGAACACTAATGAGCTGCTGTGGAACGCACAGATAGCACAGTCGCTGCTGAAGGGTAACGCTCTGACGCTCAGCGTGCAGTTCTATGATATACTTCACAATCAGAGCAACCTCAGCCGTTCGATATCGGCCACGAGCCGCACCGATACGGAGTATAACTCCATCAATAGTTATGTGATGTTCAAAGCCAGCTACCGTCTGAACCTCTTCGGTGGTAAGGCGGCGCGTCAGGGCGACCGCGGTCCTGATGGCCCTGGCGGTGGCTTCGGTAAACCAAAAGGCGGTGGACGGCCTATGGGGCCTCCTCCTGGAGGCGGCCACGGTGGTGGTCCTATGTGGTAAGAAGTCGCTCGATAACTTTCGGAAAGTACTTCATTTCGAGCTCATGCTCCTTTGCGGCAATATCGTCGGCACTGTCTGCCGGAGATATTGCCGTTTTGTATTGTGCTATTATCTCTCCGGCATCGTATTCGCGGCTCACCCAATGGACTGTCATCCCCGTCTCTGTCTCTCCAGCCGCCTTCACGGCCTCGTGGACGTGATGCCCATACATACCTTTGCCACCGAACTTCGGCAGAAGGGCGGGGTGGATGTTTATCATCCTGTGGTCGAAGGCATCTATGAGGAAGTCGGGGATAAGCAGCAGGAAACCGGCGAGGACGATGAAGTCGATGTGCTCGCGTTCCATCACAGCGAGGACTTTCTCACGGTCGTTGAACTCCTGGCGTGTCATGACGCAGGTCTTTACGCCCAGCCGCTTGGCGCGGACCAGAGCGTAGGCGTCGGAACGGTTGCTGATGACGAGTGCTGTCTCGGCCTTGCCGTTCTGCTGGAAGTAACGTATGATGTTCTCACAGTTTGTTCCGTTGCCGCTTACTAAAATGCAGATTCTTTTCATTGCTTCGTTAGTATATAAAAAAAGACTGTGCCAAGGACAGACGGGGCTGTCCTATGGCATAGTCTTGTAGTTTTTTCGTTAGTGTGCAGTACCGTCGGATGGCGTGAGCTGAAGTCCTATGGTGGTCAGTCCCGGTATCTGATCCATGTTCATGGCATGGCTGACGGTGAAGACTACCGAGTCGCCCTTTGCGACGGTTATCTGTCCGGTGTGATAGAGGAAGTCGTCGGAACTTATTCCGCCACGTCCGCTCATGTGTCCGGTGCTGTCGAAGACGTTGCATCTGACGGTTTTGTGGAAGCTTTTTCCCGACGGGTAGACGGTCCAGTTGATATTGATGCCCAAATCCCGGAAAGGATAGCTGCTGGTGGCCCTGAAGCCCACGTACATATTGTAGGTTCCCGGTGTCAGCCGGCAGGTATTGAAGTCGACCGTATCAGAACGGTCCCACCCTTCGATGTCGAGTGCACGGTATCTGTCGTATGCCCGGCCGTTGTTGCAGCCCGTGAGGGCGACGATAGCCATCAAGAGAATTATTATATATAATGTATAGCGTTTCAACTGTTCCTGGTGCTTATTGCCGGTGGGGTTTGTCCAGCATGATGTGTTGTTTTTTAAAGCATGGTAGGGACGGTCCACGACCATCTTATTGCTTCTGCTCCTTATTGCCGTTGTTTTTTGGCTTCTGCTTCTTCTTGCGACGCTTCTTCGACTTGTCGAAGCGGCTGATGTCATCGTTGGCAAGGAGGTCAATAGGTTTCTTTTCCGGTTTGATATTTTCCTCATTCTGCAAGGACAGCGGTTTCTCGCCTTTCTTGTTCATCTCGATAATCTGCTTGGCACGCTCCGCGCTGATGTCCTCCAGGTTGGCGGCCATCTTCTTGTCGGTAGAGTAAGTGCAAACGCCACTCAGTATGTCGGTCTTGAAGAGATAGTACTCTCCGTCCTGCGTCTCCAACGGTATCTCCTTGCTTGGCAGCTTCTTTCGGGCCTCGATATACTCGTCGATCTCGTAGTTGAGACAGCATTTCAGCTTGGCGCACATGCCAGCGAGTTTCGTCGGGTTGAGGGAGAGGTCCTGGATGCGGGCCGAGTTCGTGGAGACGGTGGTGAAGTTCTTTATCCATGTGGCGCAACAGAGCTCACGGCCGCAGGGACCTGTCCCGCCGATACGGCCGGCCTCCTGGCGTGCTCCGATTTGTCGCATCTCTATCCTGACGTGGAAGGCTGCGGCGAGGTCCTTGATGAGCTGGCGGAAATCGACGCGCTCGTCAGCGATATAGTAGAATATGGCTTTGTTGCCGTCGCCTTGATACTCCACGTCTCCAATTTTCATTTTCAGGCCCAGACCCTTTGCAATCTTACGGCTTTCAATCATCGTGTCGTGCTCGCGGGCCTTAGCCTCGCGGAACTTGTCCATGTCGATGGGCTTTGCCTTACGGTATATGCGCTTGATGTCGTCCGGACTTTTTATGTTTGCCTTGCGTATCTGAAGGAGGACAAGGCGGCCGGTGAGTGTTACCACACCGATGTCATGGCCCGGATTGGCCTCTACGGCAACGTAATCGCCTTTCTCCAGTGGCAGGTGGTTGACGTTATGGTAATAGCCTTTGCGGGTGTTCTTGAACTGAACCTCCACAAGGTCGGTGCTCTCTGCGTTTCCCGGCACGTCGGCGAGCCAGTCGTAGGTGTTGAGCTGACGGTCCTGACGTCCGCACGCACCATGACAAAGGCCACGGTCGCAGCCGTGCCAGAGTTCGAATTTCATATTCTTATAATCCATCTTGTATCTTTTCCTTTGGCTCACGGAGCGTGTTACGCTTCCGGGAGCTCTATATATTTTTTTATTTTGTAAGTATTAGCACAATCATTTTCAGTGCCAGGTCGAAGAACACTATCTTTGCATTTGCGTTCTGACCAAGGTCACGGTAGGCGGTCTGAAGCACGTCGTTGATGCCTATGACATTGGCTTCATTGATGAACCTGGCGAAGTTCCGTGAGAAGCCTGCTTCTTCCCTGGTCTGGTAGTTGAGCTCAGGATTGTGGAAATTGTATACGAAGTTCTCACGTACCTGACGCTGGAAGTAGACAATCATACGGCGCTGCTTGTCGCGTCCGTATGCGCTTACGGCATCGGTCCATTTCTTAAGGTCCTTGACACGGCGCATGTAGCACAGACGCATGAGCGTTTCGAACATGTCGAGGAACTGCCGCTCCTCGTTGCCTACGTCGATGGCCTGCAAGGCTTCGCTCCAACTGCCGTGGGCTATGCGGCTGATGCGTGTGGCATCGTCCTCGTTGATGCTGCGGCGGGTTATAAGTGCCTGACGGATGTCGTCCTCGGCGATGCGCTTAACGTCGAACCGCTGTGTACGGCTGCGGATGGTCTCCAGCAGTTTCTCCGGTTCCTCACTGACAAGGAGGAAGATGGTGCCCTTAGGCGGCTCTTCCAATAGCTTCAGTATCTTGTTGGCACATTCGAGGTTCATAAGCTCCGGCAGCCAGATGATGGAGACTTTGTAGCCGCCTTGACTAGACTTTATGGACAGCTTGTGAAGGAGCGCCTCGCTCTCTCCGGCCGTGATGATGGCTCTTTTCTTGTCGTCGCCAATCTGTGCGGTCCATTGTGCGATGGAGAAGTAGCGCGTCTTGGTGATGAGGCTGTGCCATTCCTGGGCGAAGTCGTCGCTGACGGGCTTGTAGTCAGAGGCCATCGACGGCAGCTTGATGGTGGGGTAAGTGAAGTGAAGGTCGGGATGCTCGAAGTTGTCGAGCATAGCCTTGGCGTTGTTGTAGTTCGGATTGCCTTCCGGATTGAGCAGAAGACTGGCAAAGGCTACGGCCAAGGCCAGCTTGCCGGTACCGCTTGGTCCCGTGAAGAGCATAGCATGGGGTACGCGGTTCTCCTTGATGAGTTGCAAGAGCCGCTCTTTAGCTTCTTTCTGTCCTATAACATCGTCGAACGTCATATCACTTTTGATTTTTCCTGTGTTCTGTTTCTCGCTGTGGAGCTATTCCTCCAGCAGCCTGCTGACTACCTCGCGTACGCTGTCGACGGCGCTGACAGTGTAGAAGTGTACATTGTTGATGCCGTGGCGGTAGAGGTCGCGGACCTGTCGTGTAGCCCATTCCACTCCCAGCTGGCGCGCCTCGTCGTCGCTGGTGCAGTGGCGTGCCAAGCCTGCGAGCTCCTCAGGGATGTCGCAATGGAACGTCTTGGGCACCACGGTGAGTTGCGAGAGTTTGGCGAAGGGCTTGATGCCGGGGATGATAGGTATGGTGATACCCATGGAGCGGGCCTTGTCGAGGAAAGCATAGAACTTGCTGTTGTCGTAGAAAAGCTGGGTAACGGCATACTCTGCGCCTAGGTCCTGCTTCTCTTTTAGGTACATCATGTCCTGTTCAAGGTTGGGAGCCTCCTCGTGTTTCTCGGGATATGCCGCCACGCCGAAATGGAAAGGTGCTCCGGGATGCTTTATGGGCGTGCCGTCAATGAACAGTCCTTCATTGAACTTGTTGACCTGTTTGATAAGCTCCGTGGTATGGGCATAGCCTCCGTCGACGGGAGTGAAACGCCTGTCCTCGCGGGCCTTGTCGCCGCGGAGAAGCATGAGGTTGTCAATGCCTAGTATCTGCAGGTCGATGAGCTCGTACTCTATGCGCTCTGCGGTTGCTCCTGAGCAGATGACGTGTGGACAGACGGGTATGCCATAACGCTGCTGGATGGCAGCGGCAATGGCTATGGTGCCGGGGCGGCGTCTTATGCTCTGCCGTTCGAGAAGACCATCCTCGCGCTGGCGGTAGACAAACTCACTGTGATGGGTGGTGATGTTTATGAAGAGAGGATTGAAATCCTTCAACTTGTCGATGGAACGGAACAGACCCTCTGTGCCGTTGCCTTTCAGCGGAGGCAGCACCTCGAACGAGAAATGCCGTCCTTTATTGTCGTTTAGTATTTGCTTTATATTCATCTCGCCTGTTTTATAGCCCACAAAAGTACAAAAAAGTTATGATAAAGTGTGATTTTATTCTTAAAATGTGGCAATATGTTGTGGAAAGTTCCGTTATAACCATGTGTAAACTGACAAAAGAATAGACCAGAAGCTATACTCGAATCTTAACACTTAAAAACTATATATGGATAAAATCAATTACAACGAAAGGGGTAGTCGCGGCTATCTCGTTAGTATTGTGATGGTTGCCGTACTCGGCGGCCTGCTTTTCGGATATGATACCGCGGTCATCTCCGGCGCTGAAAAGGGACTTCAGGCGTTCTTCCTCGGTGCACCCGACTTTAAGTATTCTGATTTCATGCATGGATTTACGTCCAGCTCGGCCCTTATAGGCTGTATCATCGGCTCTGCCCTGTCGGGTTTCTTTGCCGGACATTTCGGGCGTAAGAAGTCATTGATCTTCGCCGGTGTCTGCTTTTTCATATCGGCATGGGGCAGCATGAACCCGGAGACATTCGGGCTGCTGCCTTACGGCAAACCGTCATGGAACCTTCTTGTGGTCTTCAACCTCTATCGTGTGCTCGGAGGAATAGGAGTGGGCATGGCTTCAGCGCTCTGTCCTATGTACATCGGTGAGATTTCACCAAGTAATATCCGTGGTATGCTGGTGTCGTTCAACCAGTTTGCCATTATCTTCGGTCAGCTGGTGGTTTACTTTGTGAACTTCCTCATCCTCGGCGATCATACAAATCCGGTCATAGAGTCTATCGGTCAGGGCTTCTCGGCCGTTATGCCGAACAGCGACCCATGGACCATCACTACCGGATGGCGTTACATGTTTGGTTCGGAGTGTATCCCGGCAGGACTTTTCACCATTCTTATCTGCTTTGTTCCGGAGTCTCCCCGTTACCTCGTTATGTCCGGCCAGGACAACAAGGCCCTGTCAGTTCTTTCGCGTATCAATGGCTTCTCTAAGGCTGAGGAGATTATAAAGGAGATAAAGTCGACACTGACGACGAAGACGGAAAAGCTCTTCACCTATGGTTTCATGTGTGTCTTCGTCGGTATCATGCTCTCTGTTTTCCAGCAGGCAGTAGGTATCAACGCCGTGTTGTACTATGCTCCTCGTATTTTCAACGACATGGGCATGGGCAATCCTATGATGCAGACAGTCATGATGGGTGTCATCAATATCTCGTTTACCCTTGTCGCCGTGTTCACCGTTGAGAAAATCGGTCGCAAGCCGTTGCTTATCTGGGGTTCTGTCGGTATGGCCATTGGTGCCTTCATTGTTGCCGCAACCTTCGGAAACCAGTCGCTCAACATGGTAACAATGGTTGCGCTGATGGTCTATTCAGCAAGCTTCATGTTCTCTTGGGGACCGATATGCTGGGTATATATGGCTGAGTTGTTCCCGAATACTATCCGTGGCACCGCTACCGCAATAGCTGTTGCCTTCCAGTGGATATTCAACTTCATCGTTTCTTCTTCGTTTGTACCGATGTTCAACATGCATCTTGCAAAGGGAGATGACTTCGGACACTGGTTCACTTACGGCCTCTATGGCGTTATCTGTGTCATTGCCGCTGTCTTCGTGTGGAAGCTTGTGCCTGAGACTAAGGGCAAGACTCTTGAGGACATGACCGCTCTGTGGAAGGCACGAATGAAGAAGTGATATGTGTTCTATGACGTTGATAAATAAGAGATTGTATTAAAATCTGTAAAAGATGCAAAAAATATAAGATTTTATGGGCGCAGGCGAAACAACAATAGGAAATTATTAGTAACTTTGCGCCCGTAAAGATCAACGGACTGATGGGTTAGGTACTCTAATCTTGATGGTTATTTCCACGTAAACCGGTGACGGCAATAGTGGATTTAGGTGTTAGTTAATTGAAGTTGGTTAAGATTGTTTAGGATAGATAATGGAAGAGGGTGAAAGTCGTTTCCCCTTATAGGCTATGTTGTTTATGTAGAGTCTCTTACCATCAGTCCATCAAAATAAAAGTGGATGCTTTCTCTAAGGAAGGCATCCACTTTTTACGTATATGTAGTTTCGATATTGACGGTGGAGATAGCGCTGGAGGCGTTAGAAATATTCCGGCTTTGAGTAGTAAGCGTTCAGAATTCCCACAAAGTTGTTAGCCAGGTTAAGGCATTCTGCATTTGAGTTTATGAACGCCTTGCTCCAGACCTTCTTGTCTCCGCTGTTCTTGAACGGTGCGACGCTGCCAACAGGAAGCCATACCGTGCCATAGGAGGGCCCTGCTTCCCTGCCGTAGGGGGCGGTATTGACATACCGCTGGACCTTCATAGTCAGTGTGAGCTTTCTGCTTGCAATGTCGACGACCATCTCTCCGTGCGCATCAATGGACATCGCGAAAGACACAGAGCCGTCGCTGTATATTATCTTCGGAAACGTTGTCTTGATGACAATGTGCTCCGCTGACGAACTCTTGTAGTCAATCTGTCTCTCGGTGCGTCTTTGGGCTACAAACATCCTTATACAGTCGTAGACGGAAGCGACATACAGAGAGTCATCTGCCGGTATGTTGAACACATAGCAGATGGAGCTGTCCTTGTCGATTTTCCCTAATTTCAGGACATTATCCGCCCATTTTGTGGTCTTCGTCTCTACTTCGTTGAACTGTTTTGCCGCCTTGTTTATCTCAGAGGCGTCGAAGATGGATGTTGTCTGAGCTATACACATGTATGGGGACAATGACAGCAGAACAGTCATGATTATAGATATTGCTGGTTTCATAATTATTCTATTTTAGTAATGCTCGTCAAGTCGTTAATCCGCCGTGGTGTCCTGCGCAGACTTAAACGTAGGACTCCAGGAACTTCAGCGTGCCTTTAACATTAAGTGTCGTCTCTGTAGCTGGCACGAGAACGGTCTCTCCGGCGTTGAGTGTTGTGGTGTTGCCCTCAGAGTCGGTAACGGTTCCCTCGCCGCCGACGCCTATGAGAATCACGAAGGAGTCGAGGTCGCTGTAGTCAAGCGTCATCGGTTCTGTGAGGTCGTAGAGGGTCGTGGTGAAGAACTTGCACTGCACAAGGTTCATAGGTTCATTCTCCTTGTGCTCGTAATGTGTGCGATAGTCGTCCTTCACGGTGTAGTCGATGCTCTCAGCGGCTTCCTTTATGTGCAGCTGACGGTAGTTGCCATTCTTGTCCTTACGTTTAAAGTCATAGATACGGAACGTAACATCGCTGGTCTGCTGTATCTCGGCGAGAAAGCATCCTGCCCCTATGCTATGGATACGTCCTGACGGCAGAAAGAAACAGTCGCCTTCCTTCACAGGATACTCGGCAATGGCGTCGGTGATAGTGTCGTTTTCCACCATCTCCTTATATTGTTCCGGTGTTATCTTTTTCTTAAGGCCGCTGCGGAGTTTGGCCTCCGGGTCTGAAGGCATGATATACCACATCTCTGTCTTTCCCATAGGGTAGCCCAGTCTGTGTGCTGTCTCATCGTTAGGATGGACCTGAATGGACAGTTGCTTCTGTGCATCAATGAACTTTATAAGCAAGGGGAAGACATCGCCGAAGCGCTCGTAGTTTTCCTCACCTACCAGCTTGCCCTTCAACTTTGCTACAAGGTCATTAAGTTTTGTGCCTGCGTATTCACCATCGCTGATGATGGTCTCGTTGTCTTTAACACCTGATACCTCCCAACTCTCGCCGACCTGGCTGAGTTTGCTGTCAAGGTGCTTGAAGGGGATAATCTTGTCGCCTCCCCAAATGGTCTGCTTCAGCAGAGGCTGAAATTTTATCAACATTTTTTTTAATAACTTTTTACAGGAGACACCGTCTGCCTTGCGTATAGACAAGGATGTTCGAACGGTAATTCAGCCTGTATTTTAACTCAAACTGTATTTTATTTCTCTAAACAATAATCTTTGTCTTGCGGTACTTTTCCCGGAATTCCGAGGGTGAGCAGCCTTTCTTCCGTTTGAAGATGCGGTTAAAATTGCTGAAGTTGTTGTATCCGCAATTGAATGAGATATTGGCTATGCTGTCTTGCGTGTCGAGCAGCATGCGCGTGGCATAGCCCAGTCGCGTGTCGATGATGTAGTCCGACAGCGTGCGTCCGGTGTGGAGTTTGAAGAAGCGACTGAAAGCACTCTGGCTCATATTGGCAATGTCGGCCAGTGTTTCGAGCTTTATCTCATACATGTAGTTCTCGTTGATGTAGTTTTTTACCTTCAGTACTCTTCGGCTGTCGTCCTCAACCTTGACCTTTGCGTATGCACTTGAGGCAAGACTTCGTGCTCCGTCCTCCTCGGAAAGGATGTGCAGGATGCGTATGAACTGCATCAGAGCTTCGAACCTGTCCTGTATTCCACTGATGGAAGTGATGAGCCCGTACACCTTCATTATGGCTTGCATAGGGAAGGCAAGTCCTTTCTGTGCTTCTTTCAGCATTTGGTGGATACTGGCGAACGGTGTTTTCTCAAAGAGACCGTCCTCCTCATCAAGCCCGAATTTGAACTGTACGGTTATCTCCCGCACATCCTGCGATGTACAGTTGTTCTGCTCCCACACATGCTCCAGCACCGGTGATGTGATAAGAACGAGGTCGTAGTTTCCTATAACCTCTGAAGAGTCGCCGACGATTCTTCTCACTCCATTCGCGTTTTCCACAAAATTGAGTTCGTATACCTCATGGTTATGAATAGGGTAGGCGAATTCTTTCTTTTTCCTGTCTGCGATATAGAGTGCGTCCTTGCCCATCAATGGCGTTATTTCATGCAAAACACGATCTGCCATATTTCCTTTCTTTCTTTAAGTTTCTTGTATTTTAAATTGCAAATATAGAAAATTTTCAGAAGAAAAAGAAAATATGGCAGAAAAATGTTTATGAAAAATGTACAATTCTACTAAATGTCGCGTTCCATAATCTCAAGGCACATACGGCTGTTGTGGTACGGACACTTCCAGAAGCCCGCCTTGTCATCATCATAGTTGATGCTTCCATCGTCGAGACGAGCCCAGTGCCATTCTCCATTTTCGGTATCAATGAGATACTTCTTTATGTATTCCCAAGCCCTGATGCATTTGCCCAGGTCCTGTGCAGTGCCGAAGTGCTCGTAGATATTCGCGTGGCCTATGACACTTTCGCACATCACCCACCACTGGCGTTGCCTGTCCTCGCGTCCGTCGTCGAGCCATTTCTCGTAGATGGTGCTGCCGTCGGACTGCAAGCCTTCGTCAGCTGCGTTGGCAATGTATCTTACTATCGGCTCTATGCGTTCAAGGGTTGCCTTGTCGCCGAGGACGAGTGCCGTTTCATGCAGCAGCCAGCTGGCCTCGATGTCGTGTCCGAAGGACTGTATGTTGCGCTTGCCTTCCCATTTGTCGTTGAAGAAAAGGTCGAGGTGATATGTTTCCTTGTTCAGGATTTTCTCTGTGAAGATGTCAACGAGGTTGCGTACCGAGTGTTCCACCTTACCTCTGAGAGTAGTCCGTTCCTCATCGGTCAAAACAAGGGATGCCGGATGGTCGCCTTTAAGAACGCGCAGCAGGTTTGTGTACGGCTCGATGATATGCAGGTGGGTGTTCATGGTCCGTGAGCCGTTCTCATCCTTGTCGGAGAGGCGCATGTCGGCGATGGGCTTCCAGTCCCTGGTGAGTGCCTCGATATATCCGTTGTTCTGGCGGTCGAAGGCATGCTTTTCGATATCGTGGTACATCTTTACGGCACAGTCGAAAGCCTTTCTGTCGCCATTGGCGCGTGCCAGCTCGCTCATGCCGTAGATGGTGAAGCCGATGGCGTAGGTCTGCTTCTTCTCGTCAAGTGGATTGCCGTCGCAGTCGACGCTCCAGTAAACACCGCCATCCTCCTTGTCAACGAAGTGGTCGAGGATGTAGTCTCTTGCGCGTTCGGCCGCTTTCAGATACTCGGGCTTCCTCAGCACACGGTATGCTGCTGAGAAGGCCCACAGGATGCGGGCGTTGAGTATGGCTCCCTTTTCGGCTTCCGGGTGCACCTTATCGTGTCCGTCGACGCGACCGTAATAGCCTCCGCGCTCATTGTCGGTCACTTTTTCAATCCAGTACTTGAGGATGTTGTTTTCAAGACAGTCGCGAAACTGCTTCTTAAGTTCTTCCATATCGTTTCTTCTTTTTACTTCTTGATGGGGTATTTAATGAGCAATACAATCATCAAAGCTGCTATTATAGCAGGGAACAGCGAGAACAGCGACCAAATCATGTTGAGTACCGATGGGGTGATGGATGCTGGGTCTACAATGGAATTGCCACTTGCGTCGGTTGTCATACTTGCTCCGGCAATGCCGAGGAACAGTGCTACTAGTGCACCTGAGATCGCGGTTCCGAGCTTCTGAGCCATTGTTCCTGATGAGAATATCAGACCTGTAGATGATGTGCCGTTCTTTTCCGTGGCATAGTCCGCGACATCAGAGTACATTGACCACAACAGTGGCGAATAGATGCCTATTCCCATGGATGTGAGTATCACGATGGCTACCATCACCCATATCCAGGAGGCTTTCATAGGTATGAAGAAGAAGATAACGGAAAATGCCAAGCAGATGACTGCTGCTGCCATGAACGCTTTCTTCTTTGAGCCCATCTTCTTGGTGAACCACGGTGAGATACCACCGAAAATCATGCATGTCAACTCACCAAAGGTCATGAAGACGGTGTAGTTGATGATGAGATGTCCCATGGTTATATCTCCTCCGAGACAGTATGTGAACATATATCCTGCTGCTGCATAGCGGAAGCCGTTGAAGAAGTTGGTACAAACGCTGATGCCGGTAAGATACAGCCAGGGCACGTTCTTCACAAGGTCTACAAACTGCTTGCCGGAGTATTTCTCTGCTCTTTTCGGTTTCAGCCTTTCCTTGGTCATCATTCCGCATGCGAATGTCATTACGGCCGCGATGATACCGAAGAAGATGCCAATCATGGAGTACTGATGCTGCTCTGTGCCTCCAACCATTTTCTGCACGTATGGGAACGACAAGAGGGTGATGAAGCCCATGGCGTAGGCGCCTACCATTCTGAACGACGAGAACTGGTTTTTCTCATTGTCATCGTCGGTCATCACTCCTAAGAGAGAGCCGTATGGCACATTCACCATGGTGTATATAGCCATCATTGCCAGATAGAGCGTATAGGCGTATATACGCTTGCCTGTTATATCGAAGTCGGGGGTCTGGAGCAACAGGGCGAAGATGAGTCCGAAAGGCAGTGCTCCGAAGATGAGGAATGGGCGGTATGTACCCCACTTCGACTGCATGCGGTCGGCAAGGGAGCCCATTATAGGGTCGGTAACAACATCGAAGAGGCGTGCCACCAACATTAGAGTGGCCGCGTCGGCAAATGTCAGACCGAATATATTGGTGAAGAATAGTGGGAAGGCTATGGACATTATCTTCCACGTGATACCGCCTGCGGCAGCGTCACCGAGTGCGTAGCCTATTTTTTCTGATAGTTTGATTTTAGCCATTGATTAGATATTGCTGATAAAGCCTTTGCCAGAGTAATGCGATGCTCCGGCAAAGGCAAGTATTGAATTTTTTTTATTTCAGGTTCTCTTTGTTCTTAGCAATGAGTTTTTTAATCGTCTCCACGCTCTTGCCGGTTGCGAAACCGTCGGAAGGTGTGTTCATGCAGTAGTCGACGAGCTTGTCGATGGTCGATGTTGCCACGTGCATGCGTGTGTCGGAGGAAGCGTAGTAAATGAAGACTTTGCCGTCCTCATCGGCAATCCATCCGTTGGAGAACACGACGTTCATCACGTCACCGATATACTCATCACCCTGAGGCACTAGGAAGTATCCTCCCGGCTGTGCGATGACGCGTGTAGGATCGTCAAGGGCGGTCATATACATGTACAGGACATAACGGAGGCCACTGGCACAGCCGCGTACACCGTGTGCCAGATGCAGCCATCCCTTAGAAGTCTTTATAGGATGTGGTCCTTCACCGTTCTTCACCTCCATGATGGTGTGGTAGTGGCGCAGGTTTATAATTTTCTCTTCCTTAACCTCGGCGTGCTCAATGTCGTCGACAAGAGCCCAGCCGATGCCGCCGCCGGAGCCTGCGTCAATGAATCCGTCCTGTGGACGTGTGTAGAAAGCGTACTTCCCGTCAACGAATTCCGGGTGCAGGACGACGTTGCGCTGCTGGCTCTTTGACTTCAGGTCCGGGAGACGCTGCCAGTTTATGAGGTCTTTGGTGCGTGCTATACCGGCCGTCGCGGTGGCTGCACTGAGGTCGCTGGGCTGACTGTCATCGTGTCTCTCGGCGCAGAACACCCCGTATATCCATCCGTCCTCGTGTGCTGTGAGTCGCATATCGTAGACATTGGTAGCCGGGATGACATCCTCCGGCATAGTGATGGGCTCCGGCCAGAAACGGAAGTTGTCTACGCCGTTAGGGCTCTCAGCTACAGCGAAGAAGCTCTTACGGTCAGCACCTTCCACGCGTACTACAAGCAAGTACTTGCCGTGCCATTTAATGGCTCCGCTGTTGAGCGTAGCGTTAATCATGATGCGCTGCATGAGGTATGGGTTGTCCTTCTCGTTGAAGTCGTAGCGCCACTCCAGTGGTGTGTGCTCTGCGGTGAGGATAGGATATTTGTAACGTGTGTAAATGCCGTTTCCCCACTCCTCTGCTATATTTTTACGGCTGAGAAGTTCCTCGTGATGAGCTCTCAGAGCCTTTACCTTGTCTTGAAAGTTTGCCATTGTTATTCTTAAGTTTATATTATAATATTTGTTTCCGTTATTAGATAATCTCTTTTCGTTCCCATTTATCCAACGCAGTATCACCCATAATTCTAACTGGGCTGCCTCTGTGCTGGCTGGCTTTGTCGGTAGTTACTTAATCTTTCTTACCTTGTTGACCATGAGGATTCTGCCGCTGTTGTACATCTTCATGAAGTCCTGTGCGCTGTGTTCGTCCTTTGATGGTCCGAAGTATTCCTTCTTGGCGTTGCGCCAAGGCAGGAACCAGCAGACAGGATATCTGTCGAGTATCGGTTTCAGTACACGTGTCCACCATGTGGGGTCCGGTGAGTTCTTGTAGCCGCATTCCGTTAGTGCTATTAGCCGTCCGTGCTCCTTGGCAAAGGCGGTAATGAATGTCAAATCGGCGTTGGTCATCCTCACGAAGTCGGCCTCCGTGCCCCACTGGTAAGCGTCCTCACCGATGATGGCTACGCGGTCGTCGCCCGGATAGCGCTTAAGGAAGCGCTCTGTTGTCCATTCTCCGTCGAGGTTCGGAGAGTAGCTGTAAAGAAGGTTGTCCAGTCCGCGGCTGTTGAGATAGTCCTGAAGCATGTCCCACAAACCTCTGTATTCCTCGTCTGAGCACAATTTCTGTCCCCACCAGAACCATGAGCCGTTGTTCTCGTGCCATGGGCGGAAAACGATAGGAATGTTTCTGCCCTTCTTGTCCTTAAGGGTGAGCAGAAAGTCGGCTACGCGTTTCATCCATGTCTGAAATTTCTCATGCTTGCTACCGCCCGGCAGTATGCTCCTGACGACCGTACTATCCGATGTGTCCCATGCTGTGCCGCCTGTCAGTGGGTTACGCGGATGCCAGGAGAATGTTACGATGCCACCTCGTTCGCTTTGGGCTATTGCCTCGTCGTGAATGAGGTTAAACGGAACGCTGTCGAGATTCTTGCTGTCGCCCATCTCAATACCGCCGAGATCGAAGCCCATGACGGCAGGGTAGGAACCTGTGAGGTCTTTGGTGTCTGACCGTCCGGGCACGTACTCCCATGTCAGTCCGTAGAAAGGGTCGTCCTGATGTCCGTACATCACTCCGGACTTCTGTATTTTTGTTAGACGCTTCATCAGCTTCTGTGCCGGTGTCTTTGCTGCCATAGCAATTGCTGTGCAGAATAGGGTCGCTGCCAACATTATAAGCCTTGTTTCCTTTCTCATATATTATTAATGTGTATTGGTTTGTATAAAACGAGGATTACTGGATATTCATCTCTTTTCTGATGAAAGCCTGCCATTCGTCCCATTGCTCCTGATACCAGAAATGCCCCGTCATCTGATAGATGGAGAGCGTCTTCGGCGCCTTTATAATATTATATGTAGAGTAAGATGACGTTGGAGGCACTGTCTCGTCGTTGTATCCGAAACTGTACCAGCCTGGCTGGGTGACACGGCGGGCGAAGTTAACACCGTCGTAATACCTTGCTCCTTCTATTTTCTTCTCCATCAGAGTCTTGTCAAGACCGTTCTTCATGTCCCAGTAGAATGGATGCGGCCAGCCTCCTCCTACCTTGTGCACCTCAGCTTCATAATCGCACATAGCATTGTGGACCACACCTAGGAATGTTATCCGCTTGTCGAGAGCCGCTGTAGCGAGAGAGAGAAATCCACCCTGGCTTGCACCGGTAACACCGATGGTCTTCCCGTTCCATTCCGGAAGCGAGGCTATGTAGTCGACACCGCGCACTGCTCCCGTTACCACACGCTTGTAATAGTTCTTGTCAGGCTCTGCGAGGTTTACCTCCCAATAGTTGTTCAGTGCACTGTTGAGGAGGTCGTCATAGACATCCTGCCGCATGGTGACGGGAATGCCGTGGATGCCTATCTCCAGGACGATACATTTGCCCGGTGCTGTGTATGTATCACCACTGTAAGGACGGACACCGGCGCCTGGGACACGTAGCAGTGCCGGGTATTTTCCCGGGTTCACGGGCACTGACAGGATGCCGAAGATGCGTGAGTTCCATCTGTCGTTGACATAACTTATCTCATAGACGTTGGCATCCTTCGTGCAACGTTCAGGAAGCAGACGGCGCGTAGGGTTGAGGTCGTTCTTGCGTGCCTCGTCAAGTGCTTTCTTCCAGAAGTTGTCGAAGTCTTTAGGCTCCTGGCAGTATGGCGTTAGTTTTTCGGGTGAGAAGCCTGCCGTGCAGAGGCCTTCGTAGTCCTTGCCTGCGACGTGGGCCGTAGCCTTGACGCGGTAGAACCCCGGCTTGTTCATCGTGCCGGTCCATTTTGTGGCTCCGTCCTTCAGTGTCACTGTCTTTCTGTTGTCAGGGTACATGACGGGTCCGGCCTCGATGTCGACAGTTACGTTGCTGAGCAGTGTCGCCGACTTGCGCACCTCTACCGTGAATGTGGCCTTCTCGCCAGTCTTGTAGTTCCAGTCTTTATGGTCAGGACAGATCGACACTACAATGTTGTTGCCTCTTATCTGTGCCGAGAGTGGCAGAAGCAGCATTAGTCCAAAGAAAAGTATAGTTATGCGTTTCATCTAATTATTGGTTTTGTAAATTACAGCTGCAAAGATATGTAATTTATTTCAAAATCATTTATACTTTTTTGCGCAATATATGTACTTTATATTTGATATTGGTCAATTTTGATTTTTTTGTCAATCGATTGCAGTGAATAAATAGTTCCACATTATATTATATTAGAGTGTTTTATGAAAATAACAAAAAAGTATCACTTTTCATCAATAAAATATTATAAAGTTATACTTATTTTGTTTATCTTTGCACCGTTAAAGGATATAAAATCAAATATGGTTTGACCTAATTAAAGCCGATAACGCTATAACATTGTAAAATTGACTTAACTAATTTAAAATAAAAACTTATGAAAAATCAGTCTTTGCTAAAATCAAATTCCACTTGACGCTTTTCTGTCTTGGGCAGAATGGTGCCAATTCTCTTCTTAACTAAACCTGACACCCGATGGTGTCTAAAATCAAACAATTAACAATAAATACTATCGTTTATGTATCTACAAGTCAAAAGAGCTGCATTCGCTCTGTTTCTTAGCCTGTTCTGTTTTGTGGCAAAGGCCCAGAAGACAGTCACGGGTATTGTACAAGATGCTAGCGGTGAACCGATGATTGGTGTGACTGTAATGGCTAACGGGAAACCGGTTGCCGTTACCGACATCGATGGTGCTTTCTCTGTGCCTAATGCCACTCCGTCAACGGTCATCAAGCTCTCTTACGTTGGATATCTTGACCAACAGTTCAAAGTTGGCGACAAGACATCTTTCAACATTACTCTTAATGAAGACAATCATAACCTAGACGAGGTCGTCGTCGTCGGTTATGGTACTATGAAGAAAAGCGACCTCGCAGGAGCTTCCACCTCACTTGACGAAAAGACCCTTAAGAGTGCTCCTCTGACAAACATCGACCAGAGCTTCCAGGGACGTGTAGCCGGTGTCAACGCTGTTCAGACATCCGGTGCGCCAGGTTCTGGCATCTCCGTTCAGGTGCGTGGTCAGGCTACCATCAACGCAGGCAGCGACCCACTGTATGTCGTCGATGGTGTCATCTTCAACGCACAAAGCAACAGCGGAGCTTCGCTTGGTCTCGGCGACGCACTGGGTAATGGCTCTCACTCTTCAGTATCGCCTCTGTCTACGCTGGCTCCACAGGACATCGTAAGCATCGAGGTCCTCAAGGATGCTTCTGCAACAGCCATTTACGGTGCGCAGGGTGCCAATGGCGTTGTGCTTATTACAACCAAGAGAGGTAAGAGCGGTGACGCTAAGTTTACCTATACCGGCAGTGTAACGGTAAGCCGGCAGAACAAACGCATTGATATCATGAACCTTCGCGAGTTCGCTGAGTACTACAATACTCTTGCGCAACAAGGCGAGATCTCCCAGCCAGACAAGTTCTACAGCGATCCTTCTCTTCTCGGACGTGGTACAAACTGGCAGGATGCTATCTTCCGTACTGCATGGCAGACGACGCATCAGTTGAGCGCCGAGGGTGGTACAGAAAAGATACACTACTATATCTCAAGCAGTTACGACGATCAGGATGGTACTATCATCGGCTCTAACTTCCGCCGTTTCAACACTCGTGTCAACTTGGACGCTCAACTGAAGAAATGGTTGAAGATCGGATTCAATGGAACATTCGCACAAACTCACGAGTCGCTAAAACTCGCTGACTCTGACGAAGGACTTATCAGCTATTCTCTGACTACACCTCCTGACATTCAGATTTATAATATTGACGGTTCTTACTCAAGCGTCTCGAAGGAAGGATTCTCCAATCCTAATCCTATCGCAATGGCAATGATGGATGATATTCTTCTGAAGCGACAGACTCTTAATGGAAGCATATATATCGATGTAACTCCTATCAAGAATCTTACTTGGCATAGCCAGTTCGGATATGATGTAAACTCTTCACGCTCACAGACCTATGAGCCAATGGTTCACCTCGGAACGTGGGATCGTTCACAGAACCAGGGACGTATCCAGAAGAACAGTGGATACTTCTGGTCGTTCAATAACTATGTACAGTATAACATGCAGTTCGGCAAGCATGGCATCACAGCTATGATCGGACAGGAGGCATGGAAATCAAATTATGACTATACTGGTATCTTTAATACTAATCTTCCAAGTGATGTAGTCCACAATCCGGCACTCGGTCAGGGCACACCAAAGATTTTCGAGGGATGGGGAAGTACGTCAATGGCATCGTTCTTCACCCGTGAGACTTACAACTACGATGACCGTTATCTCGGAACATACACTTATCGTTATGATGGCTCGTCAAACTTTGGACCTAACAAGCGTTGGGCTGGATTCCACTCTTTTGCTTTAGCATGGCGCTTCTCCAATGAGAAGTTCATAAAGAAATTCGCAGGAAAGTGGCTCTCTAATGGCAAACTCCGTCTTGGCTGGGGTCAGACCGGTAACTCAAATATCGGTGGATACAAATGGGGTTCTACCGTCGACCCAATGGAGACCGGACTTGGCATGGGGTATAAGCCTGCCAACCTGAAGAACCCGGACATTAAGTGGGAAACTCAGGAGCAGTGGAACGTAGGACTTGACCTCGGTTTCTTCAACAGCCGTGTCAACCTTACTGTCGATTGGTATAAGAAGGAGTCGAAGGACATGCTTATGCAGCTCATCCTCCCGTCCATCATGGGAACAAGTGGAAATGCATCGTCCGCTCTGGCTGCACCTTGGGGTAACTATGGTGATATTGAAAATCATGGATTTGAATTTGCATTGAGTACACACCCAATCATTACAAAGAATTTCACTTGGGACAGTGATGTCAATATATCTATCAACCGCAACAAACTGAAGAGCCTTTCCGGCTCAACAGCCATCGTTGGTTACGGCCAGTGGACTGATGTCGTGAGCCGCTCTGTTCCTGGACAGTCTTTGTACAACTTCTATGGATATAAGGTCGAAGGTGTATATACTAGCCTTGAGGACATAATGAATTCTCCTGTTAATACACTTCAGCAGAACAACCCTATCGTTACTGATGCTGATGGTAAGAAGCACTGGAGCACTGAGGCTGCAAAGTATAGCCGTACGAATACCACATTCATTGGCGATATAAAGTACAAGGATATTAATGGCGATGGTGTTATCGATGAAAAAGATAAGACAAATATCGGATCACCAATGCCTAAATGGACATTCGGATGGAACAACACGTTCCGTTGGAAGCAGTGGGATCTCAACATCTTCATCAACGGCTCTGTTGGAAACAAGGTAGGTAACTACCTGAAGATGAAACTGACACATATGAATTCTGCTTGGTCTAACCAGCTGACTGATGTCAACAAGCACGCCATACTTCAGCCTATTGATCCTAACAAGCAATATCCGTTCACTGTCCAAGTAACGGACCCGACAAAGGATAATCCTAATCATATGAAGGATGTTACCATCAATAACTGGTACGATGATGCTTCAAACGTTACTGTTTCTAACGTAGGAACGGTTACGCCACGAGCTTCAATCAATGACCCTAACGATAACGACGCATGGAGCGATCGTTACATAGAAGGAGCTTCTTATCTGCGTCTTAAGAGCATCACTCTTGGCTATACATTCAAGCCGGAGCTTGTTCACAAGATTGGTCTGACGAACCTTCGCCTGACTCTCAACGCCACCAACCTCTTCACCATTACTGGTTATGACGGTTACGACCCTGAGGTCGGTGTTTCTACAGCTGCTGCCAATGTATATGGTCTTGATAACGGACGCTATCCGTCGCCAACAACTGTGTCATTTGGTCTGTCAGCATCTTTCTAAATTACTAACAGCATAAATATTATGAAATTGAAAGGTATTAAATATATAGCTGTCGCTTGCATGATGGGCTTGGCGCTCACCTCTTGCGATGACTTCCTGGACAAACCAGCAACGGACAAATACAATACCGAAAACTTCTATGAGTCTGATGCGGCTTGTATTTCTGGTGTCAACTACCTGTACAACTCTCCTTGGTATGATTTCCAGCGTGGTTTCATCAAGGTCGGTGAGGTGCTGTCTGGAAATATGTATTGGGGCTCAAGTCCATATCTGAACTTCAGTGTCAATGGTACTGACCAAGACTTGGTCAATATGTCTTACTCTCTGTGGGCTGAAATCGGTCATGCCAATACTGTTTACAACTCTCTAAAGGGTGCTAATGCCTCGGAAAGCGTAAAGAATCAGTGCATGGGCGAGTGTCTGGCATGGAAGGCTATGGCCTACTTCTTCCTTGTCCGCTCATTTGGTGATGTGCCAATCGTTCATGACAACTCTGTAACTTTGGCTTCAGGCGAGTACAATTCTCTGCATAAAGTCCAAAAGGCTGATGTCTACGAGTATATCATCATGACTCTTGAGAAGGCTATGGAACTACTTCCAAAAGCTAAGAGCACAACAGGACGTATAGACTACTATTGCGCTGAGGGGCTTCTCGCAAAGGTCTACCTTACAAAGGCTGGCGTTACCGGAACGTTGAATAATGAAGACTTGCAGAAGGCTTCTGCTTATGCAAAGGATGTCATAGACAACAGCGGTCGAAAGCTGATGGCTAACTATGAGGACATCTTCCGTGGAAGCCATAATGTCAGCGACGAGAGCCTTATCGCTTGGCGTTGGAAATATGGTGCTCACTGGACCAGTCAGAATACTCTTCAGAGCGATCTTATGCCAGCCGGCTTCGATGAGAACGGAGACTGCTGGGGCGGTTGGGGCGGCCCTTCTGCCGACCTTATGGATGCTTTCGGCGTAAGTCCTGCTGATAATCCAAATAGTCGTGTTGATACTGACGTCCGTCGTAAGGCTACTATAATGATGCCAGGCGACTACTATTCTTACTTCTGGCGCGATAAGACTATTCCTAAGGCTGGCGATAATAAGGAAATCTCTAATAATGGCCAGACGAATTCTGGTAAGAATGGCTTCGAGATATGCACTTTCTACTATAACAAGGACTACAACGATGCCGCCACCGGACAATTCCAAGGCCCTTGCGGAGCTCAGAATGTAAAACATGCTTATGGAGATCAGGCTGACCACCAGGCTGAACTGGGTGAGGCTTCAGGACGTATGGCTTATTCATTGGCTACTCATATCCTTCGTCTGAGCGATGTTTATCTCGTACTTGCTGAGGCTGAGGTCCTTCAGGGCCACAACACCGATGCAAAAGCACTTGAGTGCTTCAATGCCGTTCACCAGCGTGCATGTCCTAACGATGTTGCAAAGACATCTCTTACATTCGACGATATCTGGAAGGAGCGTCGTCTTGAGTTCGCTGGAGAGGGTGACCGTTGGTATGATTATGTTCGTCGTGCATACTATGACGTTCAGTCTTGCATTAAGGAAATCCAGTCGCAGCGCCGTAATGCCATATGGAATTGCGATGAGGTTTACAAGAACTGGTATCAGAGCGGTGTTTGGGATCCTGCCAAGATACAATATGACACCCAGACAGCTGCTCCGAATATTACTGCAAACAGCTTTACGCTGCCATTCCCGACAGAGGATGTCGCTCTGAACCCGAACCTGGCTTCGAATGCGGAAGCTGAACATGTTGATGTACGCAGTACTTACAGTTATTAATTATCAACGCTTAAATTGATTATAAGATGAAAATAAGAAATATTAAATGGTCGATAATGATGGCATTGGCAGTCGTCGGCTTAGGACTGACCTCTTGTGAGGACGAGCCTGATAAGTACGAGATTACTGGTGGCACTCCTTCCATCAGCTACATTCGGCCGGTGGACGTGGCTGCTAAGGATTCGTTGCTCGTAGAAGGCTCGCTGGGTAACTCCATCTGCATCGTAGGTAACAATCTGCGCAGTATAACTAAGCTGTTGTTCAATGATGTACCGGCAGTGCTCAATACGAGTTATATGACCGATAACACCATTCTGCTTACTATTCCGCAGACACTTCCCAACACTGTTACCGACAGTTTGTATATGATTACAAGTGGTAATGATACTATTGCTTATCCGTTCAAGGTTGTTATACCACCACCTGTGGTCTCGGCAATGTCTAATGAACATGCAAAGCCAGGCGAAGAAGCCACTATCATAGGAAACTACTTCCTTGACTATGACGGCGAAGGACAAGACTTGAGGGTTTATGTCGGTGATGATGGTTATCAAATTCCACGTAGCGCCATCTCTTCTATAACCCAGACGGCTATCAAATTTACTGTTCCAGAGGATATGCCTAAGGATTATATCAAGGTAAGGACTATCTATGGTACTACTACTGCAAAGTTCAAGTACATGGATACTACAGGTATGCTCTTCGACTTCGATACTCCTTGGGATGGTGTTAATGTCCTTAAGGCTACTGGTTGGCATAGTGGCCCTGTTAAGTCAGATGAGTATTCTCTTGAAGGCAACTATCTAACGCTTGGAAATGCAGATCTTAATGTGAAAGATCTTAGTTGGCCTTCTGAAGATAATTTCTCCTTTGAGTATTGGCCTGGTACATGGGGCGGTGGCTATACAGGTACAGGTCCTAAGATGAATCAGGTTGCAGATTTCTCTAAATGGGAACATAAAGCTTTCAAGTTCGAGATGTGCATACCAAAAGAGCATCCTTGGACATGCGGCCCTCTGCAGATTATTTTCTCAAATGCGTCTGTATCAACTTCAGAGTCTGATGGTAGGGCTTGGAATAATGACTTCCTTCATGAACAGGGAAAGATTAGCCGTGCTATATATATGCCTTGGAACAATAGCGATTTGAGCTATGATACTGATGGCAAGTGGGTAACTGTGACGATTCCTTTCTCAAGTTTTAATAAAGATTGGGACGGAAATGCACTGAAATGCACATTCACAAGCATTCAGGATTTTGCAGGACTCACACTATTTATAGCTCGTGGCTCATATAATGACAAGTCTGTATTGCCGGAAGGAAAGGATGGACATCCTATAATTCGTATTGACAATATGCGTGTCGTTCCTTACAACTAATAACAGCTAAACTACTATAGAAATGAATAAATTCAGAAATATATTAGTAATGTTGGTGGTAGCCCTCATGGGGCTATCGCTGACAGGCTGTAACGACGAAGATAACCTGGATACAAACCAGTACGTAGGTGATGTGTCCTTGGAGTCGTTCGGCCCATGCCCAGTATTGCGTGGAGGTACTCTGCACTTCTACGGTAAGAATCTGGAGCAGATTACCGAAGTGGATCTTCCAGAAGCTGATCCAATCACACAGATAGAGGTTGTCAAGAGTGGTACTCAGAGTGAGATTACCATTCAGGTGCCAAAAGAGAAGTGTGGTCCCGGTAAGGTTACTCTAAAGACCGCCACTGGCAAGGAGCTGACAAGTGTAACTCCTGTTACATATCGTGAGGACATCGTCGTTTCCGGTTTCTATGTTGGCGACGATACTAATAACAAGGTTGGTAGCGTTGGCGACGTTGTAACCATCAAAGGCGACTATCTGAATCTCTTCCATGGTGTTATCTTCACAGACAAGGATACCATCCGCGAGGATCAGTTCATAAAGCACGATCGTTACACTATCCAGGTGGCCATCCCTGTAGAGGCGAAGACCGGAAAGATAAAGCTTACCGACCTTGCCGAGACACCTGTAGAACTTGAGACGGAAGACATCCTTACCGTCAATCTTCCTACAGCCGCTTCCATCGACAATACGAATCCAAAGGCCGGGCAGGCCATCACCATTACCGGTGAAAGCCTCTCACAGATTGCCGGTGTGAAGTTCGTAGGTGTCTCTGAGCCAGTTACCGACTTCACGGTGTCTGCTGACGGTAAGAGCCTGAGCGTTGTCGTGCCAATCATGGCAACAGATGGAGAGGTAACCCTTGTTACTAAGTCCGGCGTTGATATTCCGGCAGGTACCATCACTACCGTCGTGCCTTCCAACCTCAGTGCGGCTCCGTCGCCAGTTAAGAATGGCAACGACCTTACAATCAGTGGAAAGGACCTGGACCTCGTTACGGGTGTCTCGTTTGCTAATGACGATACCGTCCGCACTCTGAAGGCTCAGACCTCGACACAGATTGTCGTTAAGGTTTCTGAAAAGGCACAAGATGGTAAGCCTGCTGTCCTTCACCTTGACAACGGCAAGACGGTGAGTGTACCAATCACTCTTGTTAAGCCGGTAGTTACATCTGTAACTCCAAATAGCGTTGTTGCCGGAAATCAGGTCATGTTCCGCGGCACAGACCTTGATCTTGTAGAGTCCGTCTCCTTCCCTGGTGATGTTACCCTTACAGCTGATGCAGCCAAGACACATATTACGGCCTCTGCTATCGGAACTGTCATACCGGAAGCCGCCTATGGCAGTGGTGCTACGCTGAACCTTAAGAACGGTACTAAGGTAGCTGTGCCGGCAAGCTTGCTGACTATTGTTGCAGCTACGACGCCGGCTGTCAACGGCGATGGCAGTGGTGTTAAAGGAACATACGTCACCGTTACCGGTAAGAACTTCAACAACGTTGAGGCTGTCTATATCGGCGAGACAAAGGTTACAAAGTTCAAGTCGAAGAGCGATGAGAGCATGACCTTCCAGGTTCCAACATCAATTGCCGCCGATACTTACGACTTCATAATGATAAGTCCTGATGGCACACGCACTGTTGTCGGCAAGTTCACCGTCAAGTCTCCTGAGAGCGATATTGCCAAGGACTTCGGCGTTACCAACATGGATGGCAGCGCAATCACTTATCCTTACAGCTTCACATGGAGTGACAATGGACGCTTCCGCATCAATAAAGCTGACCTCAATAGGATTGGTGTCAAGAAGGGCTCCAAGCTCATCATTCGCAAGAATGCAGGCGCGACTGGCCAGGTACAGATCAACGATGCCAACTGGAGCGGCATCTATACTATTGCCGACTGGACCGGCTCAGAAACAGAGCTTGTTCAGGTATTCGACGATGCAATGATGGCCGGACTTACAAAGACTGACGGTTGGAGCGATACCGCATTCATCCTGCAGGGCGACCTCACAGGTGTTACCGGAATCGTTATCCTTCCGTAATACTTATCGAAAAATGTTTTTGATTGGAAAATAATGCGTAATTTTGTGGCGTGGTATCATTGGAATACTACGCCACATTTTTACTCGTAAGATACTTCAATCGATTTTAAACGCAAACCAATTATGAAGAAACTGTTACTTACTTTAATGGTCATACTGGCTTCTACGGCGATGATGCGAGCGCAGAACTCCCTCATTGTTACCTTTGCTGATGGCTCGCGTCAGTCTTTCCTGCTGTCGACACTGCCGGATATCAGAATGGCAAATGACAAGATGACTATTACGACCAGTACCACGACTGCTGAGTACGACCTCTATACAGTAAAGACTTTCACCTTCGGGAATGCTACTGCTATTAATGCTGTAAATACAGGGAAGCTGTCCGTCAGCGGCGATGCCCTCATCATTCCAAACGCTAATGCAAGTGTAAATGCCTTTGCCCTTGATGGCACTGAAGTTAATGTCAGCGTGAGTCATGCCGGCAATAGCTCTACTGTTGTCGACCTCAGTTCCTTGCCGTCAGGAAAGGTTTATATCATCCGTGCGGCTGGCAAGGTTGTAAAAATAATCAGATAAGAGAGGAGGAATATTCATGAAGAAATTATTGCTTATTATTACAGCTCTGCTAGTAAGTGTGGGCGTGTTCGCACAGACCTCTAGCGACACATGGACTGTAAACAAAAAAGACGGGACATCCGAAAACTATAAGATTGTAGACAATGACGGCATAAAATTCACAGATGAGAACACTTTTGGTAATCTCATGACCGGCTTCGAGAACTTCGGAACTAACGACTCATACAAGGTCTCAGATGTGAATAGTGTTACTTTCAGTGTTTATCACGAAGGCGATTATAGCAATGTGAAGCTTGCCGACGCCTCTGCCACTACCAAGACGAAGAAACTCTACAGTTATCTTCAGTCCATATATGGCACCAAGATACTCTCTGGAATAATGGCCAATGTGAGCTGGAACCACGACGAGGCTGATAAAGTCTTTAAGGCTACCGGCAAGTATCCAGCCATCAACTGCTATGATTTCATACACATCATGAGCTCCGCAAAAGGAGGCTGGATAGACTATGACAACATCACCCCTGTTACAGAGTGGTCGGATGCCAACGGAATAGTTTCTCTGATGTGGCATTTCAATGTTCCTAAGACCGAGGCTGATGCCTCAGCGTCGAACTATAACGGCCTGGTGACGTGCACTCCGTCGGAAACGACCTTCCGCGCAGCCAATGTCTTCACTGATGGCTCATGGGAGAATAAGTGGTTCTATGGTCAGATGGACAAAGTCTGCGAGGTCCTTCTGAAACTTCAGGATGCCGGTGTCGTTGCCCTGTGGCGTCCGTTCCATGAGGCTGCAGGCAATGCAACACTGAAAGAAAAAGCTGACTGGGGCCGTTCCTGGTTCTGGTGGGGCTATGATGGCGCTGACGTCTATAAGAAGTTGTGGACAACAATGTTCAACTACTTCCAGCAGAAGGGTATCCATAACCTCATCTGGGTTTGGACCTCGCAGAATTATAACGGTGACGAAAGCAAATACGATTCAGATAGCGACTGGTACCCCGGCGACAGCTATGTTGATATCATCGGCCGCGATCTCTATGGCTATGATGCCGATCAGCAGAAGACGGAGTTTACCCAGCTGCAGGCACGTTATCCTGGGAAGATGATTACCCTCGCAGAGTGCGGACTGAAAGACGGTACTACAGCCACTGCCGATGTTCAGGAAGCATGGGATAAAGGTGCCAAGTGGTCGTGGTTCATGCCATGGTATGGCTCATCCATGCCTTCCGACAGCTGGTGGTCTAAAGTTGTCAATGAGGATGCCGTCATCACCAGAGATGAGGTAGACCAGAACAACGCTTATGTAGCCGAGAGCGCCAAGGATGCCGTAGTCAATATGGGTCTGGGTTTTAATCTTGGCAACACTATGGACGCCTATGACACAAACAAAAGCATGGCGAAGAATAGCGTCGCCGATTTTGAAACCTGCTGGGGCCAGCCTGTTACAACCAATGCGATGATGAAGTTTCTGAAGGACGGCGGAATCAATGCCGTCCGTGTTCCCGTTACATGGTTCCAGCACATGGATGCCGACGGCACTGTCGACAAGGCTTGGATGGACCGCGTCCAGGAGATTGTCGATTACGTTATCAACAATGGGATGTACTGCATTCTTAATGTCCACCACGACACTGGTGCCGAGTCCAATGGCAGCTCAGTCCATTGGATAAAGGCTGACGTGCAGAACCATACCGCCAACCAGGCAAAGTTCAAGAACCTATGGACACAGATAGCCTCACGCTTTAAGGACTACAGTAACAAACTCCTCTTCGAGGGATATAACGAGATGCTGGATGCCAGCAGCACGTGGGGCGCTCCTAAGGAGGCATCGAGCTACACGGCCGTCAACGCCTACGCTCAGGACTTCGTCGACGCGGTCCGCGCTACCGGAGGTAATAATGCTACCCGTAATCTTATTGTCAACACCTATGCTGCTGCCAACAGCGATGCCGTGTTGAATAATTTCACCGTTCCTACCGACAAGGTCTCCGGTCATATTGCCGTTGAGATACACAGCTATGACCCGTGGAACTGGTTTTCGAATAAAGGTGCATGGGACAGCAGTTGTCAGACTGAAATTACGAATATGTTCACTCGTTTAAACAATACGTTTGTCAGCAAGGGGGTGCCTGTAGTCATCGGCGAGTACGGCACTCATGGCGATAAATCTGTAAGCAAGTCAAGCACAGACGCACAGAAGCAGGCAGCCGCCGACCAGGCAGCCGACATCGTGAAGAAGGCAAAAGCCCTGGGCATAGCCACATTTTACTGGATGTCAATCTTCCAGGATGCTGACCGTACCGTTCCACAGTGGACCCTGCCAATAGTTGTCGAGGCTATGAATAAAGCTTATAATGAATGACAGGATGCAGAGGGGGAGCTTTGGCGATATTGCGTTGAACACAAACGCTTCCCCTCTGAGAACAGAAACTTTCAATTCATTTTTCCCTAACAGTAATTTAATGAAGTCGATAAAATTGTTTATTCTTCTTACCGCGGTACTTCTGCTCTGCAGTTGTGGCGGCGGTAAGGGTAAGAAGTCCTATGACAAGGTTGGTCTTGACGGACTGACGGAACGTACAGAAAATCTCCGCGACAACCTCAAGACGTATGTCAGCAAAGGGGTCATGGTTGGTCAGATGTACGGGACCATTGAGGGCATTGGCTGGAAGAACGACAGTGCCCGAAGCGATATCTATGAGATTACCAACGACAATCCCGCCGTCGTCGGCTACCGTATCGACGGCATAGAGAGTGGAGCCGACATCAATCCCGACAGCCTCCGCTTTGCCGATATACGTAAGAACGTCATTGACTATTTCCATCGCAACGGCTTGATTCTAATGAGTTGGGCCATGCCAGAGCAGACCGACGACGATAAGCAGATAGATCTCTGGACACAGGAGCTGGCTAAGTTCTTCGATTCCCTTCAGGACCAGTATGGCATCAAGGCGCCGGTGGTGCTCTTCGTTAATCCACTTCATCAGGGTGCGTGGTACAGCAGCCTGTCGAAAGACGACTATGAGGATATGTTCGAGAAGGTAACGGATGCCTTAAAGGACAAGGAGGTGACGAATGTCATCTATGGCTATTCAGAGGAATGGAACGGCCAGCAGCTCCGTGGTTTCTATCCTGACGGCATCAGTGTGATAAACCTCACATATCTTCTCCATGCTAATAGTGGCAATGGTGATGAGTATGCTGTAACCTTAAACCGAGTCCTTCCGCAGCTTGCTTCGGCAGCGTCCGACAACGATGCTGTTGCAGGTCTTACGACAGGTATTGAGGGACTGAGCGATTCTACATTCTTCTCCTCGCGTCTGCTGCCTTGCCTGCATAAGACTCGCCTGTCGTATGTGATGTTCGGTCCGAACCATGGCGATTTCAAGGATGGTCATTACTATGTGCCTTATCCCGGCATCTCCAATGACCTTATCCACGATTTCACCAACTTCTACAATGACCCTCTGACGGTCTTTCTCAGCAGTCTCAACGGTCTTTATCTCAAGCACTAATGGTGATGATTGAGACGTTGTACGGCGGTATCATGCCTTACCGCAGACCGTATTCCCAGGACTGAAAATAATAAGAAACGGGGACGGAAGCACTCAATTGGCTTCAGTGCCCGTTAGCTTTATATATGGACCTACAAGTAGTTTACATCCTATAAGTGATTATCTCCTTAGCAGCTTGCGGCCTTTCTGTATCACGATGCCCTTGTGGCTGCTTGCAACGCAAAGTATTATTCATTTAGCTTTGCCATGCGTTCCACCTGCTGTCTCACCACGGCAATGGTTGAGGTGTCAGAGGCAAAGACACTGTTCAGGCCCTGCTGCTCCTGTGCCGGGTCGCCGGTGTAGTCGTCGCCGACCTGCCATTGCTCATGATGTGGCTGAGCGTAACCTCCCCATCCCCAGAAGTTGCATCCTGCAAATTTTCCACCTTTCTCAGCGTTGTCGGCAACGAGAGAGAATACGTACTTGTAATAGCCGTCGCGTCCCTTTGTCGTCGCTGTCTGTGAGAACGAGAAACCATCACGTGGATAACCGAACTCTTCCATGACCAGCGGCTTGTTAAGTCGGTCGCAGATTTCAAGATGACGGTCGATGTAGTCCTTGGTGTTCTTACAGCTCACCGGCAGGTCCTCTATGAGACTCTCCTTGTGAGCCCATCCCCAGTTATATGGCCACAGATGGACGTTGCAGTAGTCGATGTTCTTGTCGGCGCATATATGCTCATAGCAGTCATAGTCGCCCTCGCAGCCCCATGCGCCCTCGCTGCCGAGGCTTATCAGATGGTTCTTGTCAATGGAGCGGATGAGAGCACTGGCCTCAGAGAGCCATTTCTCGAATGCCGGAATCTGCGCCTTGTCGAAGGCACGCGGTTCGTTGCCTATCTGCCATGACATGATAGTCGGGTCGTCAACATATTTCAGACCAGTGTAGCGGTTTGTGCGGGAGATGATGTCACGCACATAGTTGTAGAAGAGCTTGTGTGCCTTCTCATTGCTGGCATATTGTGCCACGAACTTCATGAATGCCGGGTAACCGTCCTCGTTGGGTCGTGGTGCCTTTCCTGCTCCGGCCCATTCCAGGTATTGCCCGTAGCCACCGCTCCATTCCCATGAGTTGTTGAGGTAGAGGACAGCCACCATGTGGCGTTTCCCCATCTCCATGAGGAGGTAGTCGAGGCCGGCGAGGATAGTGTCGTTATAGACTCCCGGCTCCACCTGCAGCGTCGGCTCCACCTTTGTCTTCACTCCGCGGTGTCCGTCGGAACCCACAAGAACCCGGAGGTTGTCTATGCCGGCAGCCTTCAGCGCGTCGAGTTCCTTACAGAGCCGCTGACGGTTGCCGCCTTGTCCCTCACTACCCAGGATTGCACCATACCAGAGATTTGTGCCTACATAGTAGTATGGCTTTCCATCGCGCAGGAAATGTCCATTCTTGACAGTGATGAAATCTTGTGCTGACAATGACATTGAAATCATACAAAAGATAAGTATCAGTATTTTTTTCATTTTAGTTTGGTTTTTGTTGTAGATGCAAAGTTAACGTATAATTTCTAAATTAAAAAGCGAAGGGATATAAAAAGTCCTTTTTCCTTTGTTATTCCCCTTAAATGGTTTAACTTTGCAGTTCCAAGCCGACGATAAAAAGGCACTCTTATGTAGGACTGACTTCCGTTGACAAGAGATACCGTATGGCTGATGTGATTGTATATCAGTTCTTTGACCAATAGTACTGTTGGAAGGCTGGGAATATAAATTCAGAATTCTTATAACTTAACGAACTTATCATATGACAAAAATTGCTTTTTTCGACGCGCACAGTTACGACCGCGAATCTTTTAATACATGGAACAAGGACTTCGGGTTCGATATACATTATTATAAAGACCGTCTGTCGATGAACTCCATAGAGCTTGCCAAGGGCAAGGAAATTGTGTGTGTCTTCGTCAACGATGAGATAAACGCACAGGTAATCGACGCTCTCGTCGAGAGTGGTGTGAAACTGGTCGCACTGCGTTGCGCCGGATTCAACAATGTTGACCTCCCGGCAGCGAAGGGCAAACTGAAGGTCGTTCGTGTTCCAGCGTACTCTCCGCACGCAGTTGCGGAATATGCCGTTACGCTTATGATGACTCTTAACCGTAAGGTATACCGTTCCACACAGCGCACACGTGAGGGCAACTTCCGTCTCTCCGGTCTCTTGGGCTTCGACATGTATGGCAAGACTGTCGGCATCGTCGGACTGGGCCGTATCGCACGTGTCCTTGTCGACATCCTCCGTGGCTTCGGAATGAATATCCTTGCTTATGATAAGTTCCCTAACGAGAAATGGGCTAAGGAACATAACGTGAAGATTGTGGACCTGCCGGAGCTATATGCCAAGAGCGACATCATCTCGCTCCACTGTCCGCTGACCCATGAGACGCTGCATATGATAGATAAGGATGCTATAGACATGATGAAGCCGGGAGTGATGATTATCAATACCGGACGCGGAAAGCTCATCCACACTGAGGATCTTATCCAGGGGCTGCGCACACGAAAGGTGGGCTCTGCCGGGCTTGATGTCTATGAGGAGGAGGCCAGGTTCTTCTATGAGGACCACTCTGACCGCATGATCAACGATGATCATCTGGCCCTGCTGCTCATGATGCCAAATGTGATCGTTACGTCTCATCAGGCTTTCTTCACCCGCGAGGCCCTGCAGAACATTGCCACGACGACCCTGCAGAATGTCAAGGACTTCCTCGACGGCAAGGAACTCGTCAATGAGGTGAAGGCGCAGTAAACGCAGACGGGTTGCTGTCGACAAATCAGCTTAAGTGCGGAAGTAAATAATTAGGACGTCCTATTTGTTATACCTGTTTTCCGGGAGTTCATATCCGCTTGCAGGGGGCGGTCCTTGTGGCCGTCCGTTATAAATTCTATATTCACTTGGTTATGGCCGGTCCGTATCCTGTATAGCCGTATCTTGCAAGCAGGGATGAAGATAAATTTCCGAAAAAACTTTACATAAAAATAAAAGGTATGCTTTTGCGTTGTAAAAGCATACCTTTTACCTTGTAAAACATATCGTTTTACGATGTAAAACCTATGCTTTTACATCGCAAAATGGCCTTACTTGCAACTTTCTGGAAATCAGAGCGTTATAGAGGGAATATACTGTTGGTTGTGTTCTGAAATATTATTACAATTTTTCTTTGCCTTTTTCCTGTCTTCCTTCTTCCTTTGTTACGTATCTCTTCCAGTAGGCTATGATGAGCGTGGTGAGAGGCAGGGCGATGATTAGTCCGATGAAACCAAGCAGCGCACCCCATACCGACAGCGACAGAAGCAGTATTGCCGGGTTCAGTCCCATGGCTTTTCCCATTACCTTTGGCGTTACGATGGTGTCGGTAATAATCTGTACGATGATGAACACGAGCACTGCCGAGCCGAAGACTATCCAGAAGTTCTCTCCTGTGTCGGCAGCCTTCAGTCCGGCGAGGAATGCCGTCGGGATCAGTGCGAAGGTGTGGAGGTATGGCACCAGGTCGAGAATGCCGATGAGAATGCCAAGACCGATAGCCATCGGAAAGCCGATGATGGTGAAGCCGATGCAGAACAGTATGGCCATTATGAATGCCACGGTGCCCTGTCCCCGAATATAACTGTTCAGTGCGCCTTCCACATCGTTGGCGAGCTCATGCCAGAACGGTCTGTTTTTCTTTGGAAAGATGCGAATCCAGTTTTCCGAAAGGAACTCGTAGTCCATTAATATGAAGAACATATATAATAATGTGATACACGAGGCGATAATGGAGATGACGATGCTTGCCGTCTGCCCGAGTAAAGAAAAGACCTTTGGCATGGCTGTCTTGAGTGCGCTCGTGAAGTCGGGACTCTTCAGGAACCGTTGTATCTGTTCTTGGTTGCTGATAATCCATTCCTTTATGACGCGCGATATGTTGTTTGTGTGGGTCGTCTCATGGAGATAATGGGTCAGAACGGTAATGAACCGGTCGAACTGGTCTATCATTGGTGGAATGATAAGGTAGACGATGCCGCCAATGATGGCCAATACAAATATCAAGGTGACGATTATCGAAAGCGGACGCGTGGGGACGTGGAGCTTGTACTGGACGAACTTCACGATAGGGTAGAGGAGATAAGCAAACAGCCATGCCACGAAGAAGGGCAGGAGTACGGCACTGAGGTAGTTGACAATTAGGAAGACTACCACGACACCGAGCACGACGAGTGTCCAACGGATGAACTTATCGAAGGTGATGGGAGTGTATACGGCATTGCTGTCTGCCTTCCTTCCGCTCGCGGAACTGTCGGTCTTAATGATTTTGTTGTCCTTGTCTTCCATAATTCTTTCCTTTCCTCTTGTTTACTTGTTCTCTTCTTCTATTATCTTATTGTAGCAGTCACGGCAGAGAGGCTCATATTCGTCCTTCTCTCCGAGGAGCACACGGTGGTCGTTGCGCACCAGACGGTGGCTGATATAGGCCAGGGCTCCGCAACGCACACAGATGGCATGGACCTTCGTGACCTCATCGGCAATGGCACAGAGACCCGGTATAGGACCGAACGGCTTCCCTTTATAGTCCATGTCAAGACCGGCGACAATAACACGGATACCTTTGTCGGCGAGCTGGTTGCAGACCTCCACGAGGCCATCGTCGAAGAACTGCGCCTCGTCGATGCCCACCACATCAATATCTTCCGACAGAAGCAATATGGCTGCCGATGAGTCGACAGGCGATGAGGTTATGGCGTTGTGGTCATGGCTCACGACATCGTCCTTGCTGTAGCGCGTGTCGATGACGGGTTTGTATATCTCCACCTTCTGACGGGCGAACTTCGCACGCTTCATCCTGCGTATCAGCTCTTCGGTCTTCCCGGAGAACATGCTCCCGCAGATTACTTCTATGCGGCCACGGCCGCGTCTCTCTCCGTGTATGTTGTCTTCGTTCTTCATTACAAAACGCAAAGGTACTAATTTATTCATAATTCATTCTTCATAATCCGCATTTTTTATTCATCGGTGGTTGGAAGTATGCTGTACAATGTGTTTTTATTTCATTATGTTACTTACGGCATAAAAAGACTGTCAAAAAAATATAATTAGTTTTGGTTTTACGTTTCTTTCGCTTACCTTTGTGCGGAATATGGGAATATTATACCTTGTACCGACGCCTGTGGGCAATATGGAAGACATGACCTTCCGTGCCATTCGGATTCTGAAAGAAGCCGATACGGTGCTCTGTGAGGACACGCGGACGTCGGGAATACTGCTTAAGCACTTCGACATTCACAACCATCTTATGTCGCATCATAAGTTCAATGAGCACGGCACTTCTGCAGGCATAGTAGAGAGACTCAAAGGTGGTGAGACTATAGCTCTCATCAGTGACGCGGGTACGCCGGGGATTAGCGACCCGGGGTTCTTTCTCGCCCGTGAGGCCATAGCTGCCGGCGTGACGGTGCAGACCCTTCCCGGTGCCACGGCATTCGTGCCCGCTCTTGTCTCCAGTGGACTGCCCTGCGACAGGTTCTGTTTCGAGGGCTTCCTGCCTCAGAAGAAAGGACGGATGTCAAGGCTTGAGGCTCTGAAAGACGAACAGCGGACAATGATCTTCTATGAGTCGCCTTATAGGGTGGTGAAGCTCCTGGAGCAGATGGCTGAGGTCTTCGGCGATGACAGACGTGTCAGTTGTTGTCGCGAGATATCCAAGATTCACGAGGAGAGTGTCCGTGGTACCATTGCCGAAGTCTTAGAACATTTTCGTGAGACGGCTCCGCGTGGAGAATTCGTCGTTGTCGTCGCAGGAAATACCAAACAGAATGAGTAATCTCTTTTTGAGGCAGAAATAAAAAATAATAAAACAATACAGCTATGAAGAAAGTAATGCTTTTCGCAGTCTGCGCAGTGATGGCACTCACCGGCTGCAATTCCGGCCAGAAAAAGATGAATCCGGCCGACATTCAGAACGATTCCTTGCGTTCCATCATTCAGGCTCGTGACAACGAAATCAATGATATGATGGGTACTCTCAATGATATCCAAGAGGGGTTCAGCGAGATAAACGCTGCTGAGAACCGTGTAACTATTGCAAAGGATGGCGAGGGTGCCGACAAGGCTACAGTCATTAAGGAGCAGATACAGTTCATTGCCCAGCGCATGAAGGAAAACCGGGAGCTCATAAAGAAGCTGCAGGAACAGCTTAAGGAGACTGGCTTCAAGGGAGACCAGATGAGGAAGACCATAGAGAACCTTCAGGCTCAGCTCATACAGAAGGATGGTGAACTGAAGAAGCTGCGTGCGGAGCTGCAGGCAAAGAATATCCATATCGCTGAACTCGATGAGACCATCAGCGGGCTGAACAGTGATGTGGCCAGCCTGAACACGAGTGTGCAGAACCTCAACACAGAGAAGACAAACCTTACCAATGAGAAGGCTCAGTTGCAGTCGGAAAGCAACAAGAAGTCAGAGACCATCAGTAGCCAGGACAAGCAGTTGAACACCGCATGGTATGTCTTCGGTACAAAGAAGGAACTGAAGCAGAATAACATCCTTAATGATGGAAAGGTGCTCCGAGAGGGCTTCAACCGCAACTACTTCACAAAGATTGATATCCGCGTGGACAAGGAAATAAAGCTATATTCGAAGTCGGCTAAGATACTGACGGCGCATCCTTCAAGCAGCTATTCGCTCTCTAAGGATTCCAATGGCCAGTATGTCCTCCGCATCAATGACCCGCAGTCGTTCTGGAGCACAAGCAAGTACCTTGTTGTTCAGGTGAAGTAAACAAAAGGAGAATTTCAAACAAAAATAAAAAGGGGCAATGACTGTCGGGAAAGACAGACATTGCCCCTTTTGTCGTTTGTGGATGTTTGATGAAGGTGTTCGTTTACCGTATGTGGTCGTTGACGGACAATATAATTAAGTTTTAGAAGTCTGCACCCTGCGAGTGCTTGATTGACTTCTGTATCAATATATGGCTGTTACTGTCTTATCAGGTTCCTGCCTGCGTCGATTCTCAGGAATATGAACAGTAGTATGGTGAAACCCCATAGAGAGGAACCGCCGTAGCTGAAGAATGGTAGCGGGATACCGATGACCGGTGTCAGGCCCAGAACCATTCCGACGTTGATGAACACGTGGAACAGGAATACACCGGCTACGCAGTACCCATAGACGCGTCCGAACTTGAACGGTTGTCGTTCCGCCAGATACATAAGCCTTAGAATAAGCGCCAAAAACAGTCCTAAGACGGCTGCTGACCCAAGGAAGCCTTCCTCCTCACCGACGGTACAGAAGATGAAGTCGGTGTCCTGCTCCGGAACGAATTTCAGCTTCGTTTGTGTGCCATTGAGAAACCCTTTACCGCCAAGACCACCCGAGCCGATGGCAATCTCACTCTGGTGGACATTGTATCCTGCTCCCGCCGGGTCGTCGTCAAGACCTAACAGTACGTTGATACGCACGCGCTGGTGGGCTTCGAGGACATCGTTGAGCACAAAGTCGGCGGAGTAGAAGAACAGTATGCTTCCTACCGCGAAGATGCCAATATACAGGTAGTTGATGAATCGCGTGCTGAGACCCTCATATATAAGGTAGCCAATCAGTCCTGCACTGATGATGAGCTGTACCCACACGATGTCGAAGGGGATGATAAACTCCGAGAAGAGCAGAAATCCGAGTGTGATGCCGTATGCATAGGCCAGGATGACGCGCGTCATGCGCTTGTCGCGGAGGTAGGTCCATATCATTCCGGCGGAGAAGGTCTGCACAAGCAGTAGGACGACGAACTTTCCGACGGACGTTGGTGTGTCCCAGAGCATCACGTTCTCGTATTTTATGCCTACGACAAAGTATATCACCATTGCCACGGCTGTGAAAAGGATGCTTCCCGGCATGCCTTCCCGATAGAACATAAGGGCAAACGACAGATAGACGAGTGCTGAGCCTGTCTCACGCTGACCTATGATGAAGAGCATAGGTAGCAGAACGACCATCGCGGCCGTGGCAAAATGCTTGAGGTTGTGAATGTCGAAGCCGTATGTCGACATTAGCTTTGCTACAGCCAGGGCCGTAGCAAACTTTGCGAATTCGGCCGGTTGCAGTCGCAGAGGACCCAGGACGAGCCACGACCGGGAGCCTTTAATCTCGTGGGGATTGAATATTGTCGCAAAAAGTAATATCAGGAATGCTATGTAGATGGGATAGGCGAAGGTGTCGAAGAACCTATCGTCCATCATGAGTATGACGAAGCCAAGGCTGATGGCGGTGCCAATCCAGATTATCTGCATGCCGGAGCGTGTAGACATGCTGAAGATTTCCGTGTCGCCATAGGTATAGCTGGCACCACAGACACTCATCCATCCGAGGACAAGGAGTGCCAGGTAGATGCCCACCGTCCACCAGTCGAGGGACTGAAGGATGCCTTGCTGGTCGTCTTTTCTTGTTTTTGTCATTTCTTTAACGCAAAATTCAAAGTCCGTAAGCGATATGCTTGGCTGTACATCAGAAGTGTTCACTTCCGTATGTCATGGCTCTTGAACTTAGTATTTTGAATTGTTTATGTTATTCTTTGTTCTTGTCAGGGTCGTGCTTGGGCTTTTCCGATTCGACCTTCAATTCTTTCTCCTCGAAGATTGCTGGGTCGTTCAGAGGTTTGCCCTTGCTTTCGTCCTTCTTCTTCTCTCTTTCCTTAGCCTTGGCTTCCTCGTCAGCAGCCTGCTGTTTGGCTATCTTGTCCTCCTCAACCTTCTTGAGAGAGTCTTTGACGGCCATCACGCGCTTTATGGAATCCACACGCAGAGAGTCGGCACGGCTCATAGGCCGCTTGAAACCATAGTCGATGTGGCGGTGCTGATAGGTCAGTGCCATGATGGAGTCGTTTGGCGTCAGCTTGCCGTTGATGTACTGCTCTATCATCAGTGAGCCGATAGGAACGCCATAGACGGCTCCGAAACCACCGTTCTCTACGTATACGCAGATGGCTATCTTCGGTGAGTCGACGGGTGCGAAGCCCATGAATACGGAGTGGTCTTTGCCGCGGTTCTGTGCTGTTCCCGTCTTTCCGGCAATGTCGTAGCCGGGATGTACGGCACCTTTACTTGTTCCTCCGGCCACAGAGGCCTTCATGCCTTCAACCACCCATTGGTATGAGGCTTTGGAACCCTTGGTGTAGTGCTTCTGATGATACTGTGGCGGCAGTGGTTTCCCGTTTATCGTGCTCACCACGTGTGGCGTTATGTAGTAGCCGCGGTTGGCGATGGTGGCTCCAAGGTTGGCGATCTGCAGCGGCGTGAGGTTCACCTCGCCCTGACCGATGGCGATGCTGATGACTGACAGGGCGTTCCAACGTCCGAAGGCGTTGTCGTAGAATGCTGAGTTAGGTATCATTCCGCGCTTCTCTCCCGGCAGGTCGATGCCAAGTTTGTAGCCGAAGCCCATGCTTACCATATAGTCGCGCCACACGTCAAGAGCCTTGTCCACATTGCCGTACTTAGGGTTCGTCAGCATATAATAGAGGCCCCAGCAGAAGTATCCGTTGCATGATGTGCCGAGGGCCGGCACCAGACTCAGCGGTGATGGATGGAAATGGCATCCGACGTGAAGACCTTTGAAGTAGAAGCCTCCATGACAGGGGTACAAGGAGTGTATCGGGTCTGTGGTCTTTTCGGTCACGTATGTCACCGCCTGACTTGTCTTGAACGTAGAGCCAGGAGGATACTGTCCCATGATGGCACGGTTGAGGAGCGGCTTTGCCGGGTCTATGGCCATGTCGTGCTGGTACTTGCCGCGCTGACGTCCAATCATTATGCGGGGGTCGTACGACGGCGAGGAGACCATGGCCAGAATCTCGCCCGTCTTTGGCTCTATGGCGACGATGGCGCCGAGCTTGCCCTCCATGAGACGCTCGCCGAGAGCCTGAAGCTTGGCGTCGAGTCCGAGCTTGAGGTCCTTCCCAGGTTGAGGGCGGACATCGTACTTGCCGTTCTGATAGTGTCCTTTTATACGGCCGTGGGCATCGCGGAGCATTATCTGTACACCTTTGACGCCTCGCAGCTCATTCTCGTATTCTTTCTCTATGCCCTGTTTACCGATGTAGTCGCCTGGCTGATAGTAGCTGTCGTCCTCGATGTCGCTCGGTGAGACCTCAGCAAGGTCGCCAAGGAGGTGCGCAGCTATTGGCATATTGTACTGCCGCACGCTTCTTCTCTGGATATAGAAACCTGGAAAACGGAACATCTTCTCCTGGAAGGCACTGAACTGTGTATCGGTAATCTGCCGTAGGAAGAGCTGTTGCGTGAAACGGCTGAAGCCAGGATTCTTTGTCCTGTCCTTGATGGCGTTCATCCGTTGAATGAAAAAGTCTTTGGTGATGTTAAGGGAATTGCAGAATTCCGTCGTGTCGATACGCCCTTCGGCCTCGTTCATAACGACCATAATGTCGTATGCCGGTTGGTTGTATACCATCAGCCGGCCATAGCGGTCGGTGATGTTTCCGCGTGAAGGGAATTCGATTTTCTTTAAGAAGGCGTTAGAGTCGGCACTCTTCCGATAGTCATCGCTCATTATCTGTAGAGCGAAAAGCCTTACGAGATAAATGATAATGATACCTATGGCAACGGCACTGAGTACCCACCGTCTTTTTTCCAGATTGAAGTCCTTCATTGCCTTACCTCCTAACGTTCTCTATGGCAAGGATAAGAAGATAGGTCAGAATGGTGCTTCCGCCTACACATTCAAGCCAGAATAATATGTTGAAGAAGCTGAACATCTCCAACGTGAAGAAAACTATGCAGAATATGAGCACCATCAGCAGTGCATAGTAGCTGAATGATGCTGTACCAAGAGTGCGGATGCCTGGCTGAAGGTCCTCGGCGGAGTCCCTCGGTATAAAAGGCCGCAGCAGATATGGCTGTATGAGAGCCATAAGGGTCATGGTGCCACATGTCACTCCCGGTGTGTTGGCGAAGATGTCGATAAGTAATCCCATCGCAAAGCCCCACAGCATTATCGCCCATCGTGGGTAGTTGCGTTGGAAAAGCATTATGAAGTAGATGTAAAGCAATGGTGTGGCAACCCCGAAGAGGTGCACATGATTGAGAATGAGCACCTGTACAAGGACCAGTACCAGCAGCCAAATAGTTTTTCTAAGCGTATCTACGTTCATCTTTTCTTTCTTTTGAAGCCTTTCTTAATTAAAATATTAGGCTGCAATGATATTTTCAACTTGTTAAACAGAGACCGTAAAAAAGTTCACAGGCCTAATCCGATGGTCGGAAAGCTGTCGCCGGCCTGTCGGAGAAAAGTCTTTATGACGGTGTAATTCTAAATGCGTGAAGAAGCTGCAATGATGCTTGCAACTTCTTCTGCAATTAGTTATCGCTCCCTTGTGTCTTTTCCTTTATGGAGTCTTGCGCGGCTTCCAGAAGATTGAGCCTCTCCTTTACGGACGCATCATCGATGACGCACACGTCGCGGAGGTTTCCGAAGTCGGTGGAGAGCTTCACCATCAACTTATAGCTTAATCCGTCGTCTGAGTTGTAGATATGAAGTATCTCTCCGACGAGAACTCCCGGTGGGAACACTGACGAGTATCCGCTGGTAACAATCTTATCGTGCAAGCGGAACTTGGCGTGTCTTGGCACGTCGTCAAGGTACGCTATGTCGGAGGCACCACCCCTCCAGTGCAGATAACCGAAATATCCGCGTCCGTTTATGGCACAACTGATGTTCGACTCTGTGTTGAGCACTGGGATAACCACAGCGTAGTGCTTTGAGACAAGGTACACTATTCCTACTACTCCGTTGCCGCAAGCCACTCCCATATCCTCACGCACGCCGTCGGCAGTGCCTTTGTTTATGGTTATGAAGTTCTGTGGCTTGTCGATGGAGTTGTCGACTACCTTCGCCGGTATTAGGCGGTAGTTGCTGAGCATCTCCAGTTGACCTTTGTGAATGAAGTCTTTGCCCAGCGTTTTGTCGTATACCCTTGCTTGCAGCTCGCTCACCTCACGTTCGAGATAAAGGTTCCGCTGCGTCAGTTCCTGGTTGGTCTTCGTGAGACTGAAGAACGCCTCCACGTCGGACTTTGCTTCCAGAACTCTTCCGAAGACACTATTTGCTGACGAGAACCATACGCTACCCTGATAGTTGTTGTATTTGAATAGCAGGACAAGGCTGATAACCTCCAGAAAAATGAAGACAAACCAGTGCTTGAACCGTGCTATGAACTCGGCTAAATTGTGCATCCTGAGATATTAAAATGAAGAAATGAAAGAATGGAATATTACAATCAGTTTTTCATTATCTCATCAGGAATGAGAACTTGTCGATGTTCTTCAGTGCTATGCCCGCACCCTTTGCAACGCTGTGCAATGGGTCTTCGGCGATGTGGAACGGAATGTTTATCTTGTCGGACAGACGCTTGTCGAGTCCACGGAGCAGAGCACCACCACCAGTGAGGAAGATGCCATTCTTTACGATGTCGGCATAGAGCTCAGGAGGCGTGTTCTCCAATGCTGAGAGTACAGCGTTCTCAATCTTGGCGACGGTCTTGTCAAGGCAGTGTGCTATCTCCTGGTAGCATACCGGAACCTCCATAGGCAGAGCCGTGATGCGGTTAGGACCGTGGACGATGTAATCGTCAGGAGCCTCGTTGCCAAGGTCGGTGAGTGCAGAGCCCACATGGAGCTTGATGCGCTCGGCCATACGCTCTGAAACCTTCACGTTGTGCTGGCGGCTCATGTATTCCTGTATGTCAGCGGTCAGGTCGTCGCCGGCGACGCGTATGGAGTTGTTGCTTACGATGCCACCCAGAGAGATGACAGCGATCTCCGTGGAACCGCCACCTATATCGACAATCATGTTGCCCTCCGGTGCCTCTACATCAATGCCGATGCCCAGTGCGGCAGCCATAGGTTCGAAGATAAGGTATACGTCGCGTCCGTCAGCGTGCTCGGCTGAGTCGCGGACGGCGCGGAGCTCCACCTCGGTGCTTCCTGACGGTACTCCGATGACCATGCGCAGAGATGGAGAGAAGAGATGTCTGCCCGTGTGGACCATCTTGATAAGTCCGCGCATCATCTGCTCACAGGCTGAGAAGTTGGCAATGACACCGTCGCGCAGAGGGCGGATGGTGCGAATGTTCTCGTGAGTCTTCTCGTACATCATCTTAGCTTCTGTACCGACGGCAATCATCTTGTCGGTACGTCTGTCGAGCGCTACGACTGAAGGCTCGTCAACAACAATCTGATCATCACTGATAATGATTGTGTTGGCGGTTCCCAGGTCCATTGCTATTTCCTGGATGAAAGAAAAGAATGACATAAGTCCTTTTTATGTTTTAATAATTTATCGCTTTTGTTGATTCTGAATATAGAGCGAAGACGGTATGTCCTACTTCGCGAACCACTCGTGGATGGCTGTGTCGTAGTGGCTGCTGACGCCGAAGGCGCGCTCTGCGAAGAGCTTGCGGTCCTCGATGTCGGTCTGTGCGCCGTTCTTCTTGAGCAACTCCAGGAGTACAGGATACTCTGCCTTGCTTGGTACGATGACCACATCCTTGAAGTTCTTTGCTCCAGCTCTGATGAGAGAGATACCGCCGATGTCGATTTTCTCTATGATATCCTGCTCGGAAGCACCGCTTGCCACGGTCTGCTCGAACGGATAGAGGTCGACAATGACGAGGTCGATGGCCGGTATGTTGTACTGCTCCATCTGCTTCTGGTCGTCAGCGTTGTCGCGGCGTGCCAGAATTCCTCCGAAAATCTTCGGGTGGAGTGTCTTCACACGTCCTCCGAGAATACTCGGATATGTTGTTATGTCTTCAACTTTCTCACAGTCATAGCCGAGTGACTCGATGAACTTCTGTGTTCCACCGGTACTCAACAGTTTGACGCCATCCTTGTTGAGGCGCTCAAGGATGTCCTCCAGTCCGTCCTTGTGATAGACTGAGATGAGTGCTGTTTTAATTTTCTTTGTGCAAGCCATATATAATATGTGTTAGATGTCTTTTTTACTTCAAGACTGCAAAAATACAAAGTTTATCTGATATTGCAAAAAACAAATATTGAAATTTATGAAAATCCGATTTCTTTTTTATTTTTTATCAATGAGTTCAAGTTTCGCAACTGTTCAGCGAAAGGTCTTTTTGACTATTTTATCTCAAGAATTTGAGAATGAGAGATTTTTCCTGTCTTTGTCACTTTTGGAAGATAGGCTTGTAACGCATTGATAGTCAATATTAGTGTACTTTTATATTTTTGTATGGCTCACACAGAGACACAGAGCCACAGAGACTCACTCGCGACTCGGAGCACAGAGACGGATTCGCCTTAAGGAGAATACGGTGTCTTCTGCGTGAGCTCGCTTCGTGAACTCTTTAAGGCGAAGCCGTCTCTGTGAACTCTATATTAATAGGGAACCCGTTACTGATACTCTGTGGCTCCGTGTCCCTGTGTGAGTGTTGCTTCAAGGGTATTCTATGACGAATACAGGAGAGGCGCTGTCATTCTTAAATTCTTGATAAAAAGAAAATAGCGAGTGGCATGGCTTCAACTTCATGCGAATAGTTACCAAGTTTCGCAAGTAAAAAATCTACACGTACAGAAAGGAATATTTTATAACGGTGCTGCGGAACCCCACTCCTACATTGACATAAGTCGCTTCTATTCCTTATAATTCACGCTTTTAAGTAACTTCAGAAACTTGAATTACCTTAAAGTGCCGTTGCGGCCGATGGTCAGAACCTTTGCCTGCAGACGGTGGTTGACATGGTCGAAAAGGATATTGGGGTTGATGGTGCGCCCGTTGAAACGCACCTCGAAGTGAAGGTGTGGTGTCGTGGCACGTCCGGTCTGTCCCGTCAGTCCGATGACCTGTCCGGCTTTCACCTTCTGCCCCTTCTTGACAAAGTTGCGCGACTGATGGCTGTAGCATGTGGAGAAGCCGTAGGCGTGGCGTATGACGATGTAGTTTCCGTATCCGAAGTACGGTCCCGACTGTGTGACGACACCGTCGAAGGCCGCAAGTACCTTGTCGTAGGGCTTTGTCTTGATGTCGACACCCGAATGCGGACGCTTGCCGCGTCCTCCATACGGACTGATGACATGTGCCCCTGCCAGCGGGTATGACCAGTGCTGTCTCTCTATGCCCTGCAGGTCGAGCTTCAGCGTGGCATTGTCGGCGAAAGGATTGTCCATGGCGTCGTCAGGGTCGAGGGATTTTATCTTCTTGTCCTCAGCCACGGAGACCTTCACATAGCTGTTCTCGCGGCGGAACTCAAACTTCTGCGGGCGCAGCTTGTGACTGGAGATGTCGAGTAATGTCGTCGGGTTTATCCATCCTCCGTCGACCATGATGGCGAACAGTGTGTAGGTGCGTCCTCCGTCGCGTCCCACTATTGCCACGCGCTGTCCTGTCCGCACGCGTTGTCCGACCTTTACGAGGTTGGCTTCGTTGTGGGCGTAGACCGTTTCAAGGCCGTTGTCGTGGCGTACCACAACGGTATAGCCGTACTGTGATGTACGCTTGGCCAACCGTACCGTTCCTGGGAACATGGAGAGTACGATGTCGCCCGGCTGTGAGGTTATCTCAAGAGCCTGGCTGGCCATAAGACGGGCCTTGCCGACGGGCATCGGAAACGAATATCCGCCAGCTGGCAGCGTGCTGAAGTCGAGTTGGAACTTATTTGACTTGTCAAAGAGTCCGGGGGTGCGGACGCTGATCTGCTGTTGCTCCGTTTCAGTGAATTTTGTCTGGGCTCTTAGGCCGTGGATGCTGACAGAGAGCATTAGAAAGAGCGGAAAGAGGAGTTTATTTGTTCTCATAACTAGTTTAGTTTCACAACTTTAGACTGCAAAGTTACAAAATTTCCGGCATAATCCTTGTCCGTACATCGTTTTTTTCATAACTTTGCAGTATTCAAGGGGGAAAGTAAAGTCTAAACAGAAACATATCGGTACAATCAAATGTCTCAGAAAGATATAAAGAAAATCGTCCTCACAGGTGGTCCATGTGCGGGAAAGACCACCGCTTTGGTGAAGATTATGGAGCACTTCACCAGCCACGGTTTCAAGGTGTTCACTATTCCGGAAGTGCCTACCATGTTCCTGCAGGCAGGTATGGATTATCTCACCAAGAACCGAAACCTTTTCTATGAGGGCGAAAAGGCGACGTTGGAAATACAACTCGCCCTTGAAGATAAGTTCATGAAACTGGCCAGGCAGTGCGAGGAACCATCGCTGATTGTCTGCGACCGTGGCGCAATGGATATTGCGGCTTACCTCGACCGTGAGACATGGGACAACATAACTCATGCCGTCGGCACCTCAACGGAGGAGCTTCGGGAACATCGTTACGATGCTGTGCTTCACTTGGTGTCCGCTGCTGATGGTGCAGAAAAATTCTATACAACAGCCAACAATCCGAAACGTCATGAGGGAATAGAGCAAGCCCGTCAGGTTGACAAGCGTATAATAGAAGTTTGGACGGGACATCCTCACATGAGAGTGATAAACAATCATGAGAATTTCGACAATAAGCTTAATCGTGTCATTAAGGAAATCTCTGATGTCCTGGGACTTCCTCAGCCTATTGTTGCCGAGCGCAAGTATATCGTTGAGTTGGAAGAAGAACCAGAGAACGTTGTAAGCAGCGACATCGTTCAGACCTACCTCGTTGCCGACCCTGGCGTTGAGACGCGTCTTAGACAGCGCAGTTGGAACGGACAAAACGTTTATGTGCTTACTACCCGCCGCCGCAATACCAACAACGAGCAGATAGAGACGGAGCGGCAGATAACAAAGAACCTCTATGACTCCCTTCTCCAGCAGGCCGATCCTTATCGTCGGACGATACACAAGCACCGTCTGAGCTTTATATGGAAAGGACAGTACTTCGAGCTTGACAAGTTTATCAAGCCCACGAATGGTCTGATGATTCTTGAGACGAAGGGCGTCGCCGACAATGAGACTGTCAACTTCCCGCCATTTATAAAGGTTCTTAAGGATATCACCGGTCAGACGAACTACTACAATTATAATATAGCGCTCCGGAAATAGCTGACGTCAGCTATTTCCACAGCGCCTCTAAAGCTCTGTGGGGCAGAATTCTGTTACCACCTTATCACCCTGCCGGGCTTGATGCGCTTGTCGCCGCGCTCCTTCTTTGGCATGCCAAGGATGCAGCAGCCCACTCCCTCGTAGTCCTGAAGGCCCAGCTCCTGGAGGATGTGCTGCCCTTCAGGCAACTCCATCATCTCCTTGCAACGGTTTACCCAGCAGGAACCGACGCCAAGAGCGTAGGCGGCGTCCTGCATGGCACCTATGACCAGTGAGCCGTCCTTAACCTCGTTGAGGCTCTTGGAGTCGCTGTTGTAGTCGGCGACCTTGGGAACGAGGATGAGGCAGACTGTCGGCGCACCGTAGAAAGGGTCTGTCTTGCTGTTCCATATTCTGTTGTTAAGGTCGGAGAGCAGTCTGACCTTCTCAGGGTCCTGTACCACTACAATCTTTGAGGCCTGCTCGTTGCAGCCGCTTGGTGCGTTAAGACCACAGTCGATGATAGTCTTCAGGGCCTCGTCGGGAACCTGCTCTTCAGTAAAGGAACGGCAGCTGCGCCGTTCCAACAGCATTTGTATTGCGTCCATAGTTTCGTTTCCGAATTAAAAAACCGCAACCGGCAGGTAAAGCCAGTTGCGGTCATAGATATTTATTACTTAAGATTTGCTTCTATTTCATCGAAGCGCTTGCGGAGAATGTTTATCTCGTTGATGATGGTCTTGGCTGAGAACTCCTTAAGGTCGCCATTCTCAAAGCGCATGTTGCGCAGCTTTTCAAGAGATGTATGAAGGGCCTCGCGGAGAGACTCCAACTGAAGTAATGTGTCTTTGTCCATAATTATTATCCTTTGTTTTTATAGTTGATTTTCAAGAGCGTTAGTCTGAAATGCAGGTACGTTCAACATAATTTACTAGTACGTTGCAAAGTTACGCTTTTTTTTCTGTTCGACGAAAAGAAAGAATGATAATTAACAAATAGGCTGTCAAAAATTTAGTCAGTTTTTATACTCATAATTGCTTTTGATTTACAAGGATTTATTCTTAACTTATATAAACATATTCCATAGTATATATTAACTTTAATAATTTGCATAAGTCATTG
>Ga0256406_1000467_pt1 | contig 73516 bp, 62 predicted proteins | sample RumenRJG_03DNA_FD_185986 | JGI IMG/M metagenome (GOLD analysis project Ga0256406, IMG submission 185986) | Bovine rumen microbial communities from Lethbridge, Alberta, Canada - RJG_03 | ecosystem: Host-associated > Mammals > Digestive system > Stomach > Rumen | place: Canada: Alberta | collected... | reverse complement strand
CTTCGATTCTGGAACTACTGGAAAAACGGTCTTCCGGCCAGGCAAAAACTAAAAACTCGGAGCACCAGGAATGATGCTCCGAGCGGTAGTGCCCGAATGGCGATGTCCAGAGATTTCGTAAGATCCCCGGGACAACCCCAGGGTATTGTTTTTTACATATCCCTGGGGTATTATTGTGCTGTAAAAGTGGGTGAAATTCCCATAAGGTGGCATAAAGTAGAGGAAAATCCCATCCACGGGAAGCACAATGGCGGATCTGTTCAACGGACAATACTATCATTCGATCGACAGCAAGGGTCGTCTGATCATCCCGGCAAAGTTCCGCGATATCCTGGGGAGCCAGTTCAAGATCGGCGTCTCTCTGGATCCGTGCCTCTACCTCTACAGCAATGAAGGGTTTGCAGCCTTCTATGAAAAGCTGCAGGCGATTCCCTCCAACAAGGCCGGCGCCCGGAAGCTGATCCGCTACTTCATGTCGGGAACCTTTGACGTGGAGCTGGACAAGCAGGGCAGAATCCTCGTCCCGCAGCAGCTTCGCAGAAACGGCATAAGCGGAGATGTGGTACTGGTCGGCAACGGCTCCCATGTGGAGCTGTGGACAGCAGCTGAGTTTGAGAAGGAACTGCCTTCTGATGTAAGGCTCGAAGCAGGACAGATTGCGGATGAACTCTTCGGCGAAGGCATTATGATCTGATGGAATTTGCACATATCCCGGTCCTCTTTGAGGAGACCATTGAAAACCTGAATATCCGTCCTGACGGGATCTATGTGGACGGAACACTGGGCGGAGCCGGTCACTCACATGAGATCGCGAAGCGCCTGACGGAGGGCGGACGCCTCATCGGAATCGACCAGGACCTCGATGCCATCGCTGCGGCGACGAAGCACCTTGAGGAGTACAAGGACCGTGTGACCATTGTCCACGACAACTACGAACATATCCCCGAAATTCTGAGGGATCTTGGGATCGACCGCGTGAACGGAATCCTTCTTGATCTCGGTGTCTCGAGCTACCAGCTCGACAATCCGGAACGGGGATTTTCCTATAACACGGACGAGCCCCTCGACATGCGCATGGATCGGGAGAGCGCGGTGAGCGCCAGAACGATCGTGAACACGTATGACGAGGCGGAACTCACACGGATCCTCCGGGATTACGGCGAGGAGCGATTTGCCGCAAGAATTGCCGCGAACATCGTGAAGGAGCGGGAAAAGGCACCGCTTGAGACGACGGGGCAGCTCGTAAAGATCATCCGGGCTTCCATTCCGATGAAGATGCAGGAAAAATACGGAAACCCCTGCAAGCGAACTTTCCAGGCCATCCGCATCGCCTGCAACAGGGAGCTCGATGTGCTCCAGGATTCGATCAGCAGCCTGATCGATCTCCTTCTTCCCGGCGGAAGGATCGCAATCATCACGTTCCATTCACTGGAGGACCGCATTGTCAAGAATGCATTCAAAACGGCTGAAAATCCGTGCATCTGCCCGCCGGAATTTCCGGTCTGCGTCTGCGGCAGAAAGCCAAAAGGCCATGTGGTGACAAAGAAACCGATTGTTCCGTCAGAAGAGGAACTGAAAAGAAACAAGAGAGCGGCAAGCAGCAAGCTTCGGGTATTTGAAAAGGGACCGGATTCGGTTCCGCAGGAAGAGGCTTTGAAATGAGTGAGAGAAGAATGACAACCTATGAAGACAGAGCATCACGCATGAGGTCCTACGATTATTCCCGCGGATACGGAAGAAATCACGGCACGCCAGGAAGAAGCGGTGCATCGGAAAGATCCGCGAGAAACTACTCGATGCAGTATTATTATGGAAGTGAAGCACCGGCACTTGAGCCCTATGAGGAGCCCTACCGGGAGGAGAGAAGACGGCAGGCTCTCCGCCGCAGCACGCCGGTCGATGATCAGGCAAGACGCAACCGGGCAAGAGCCCGGCAGATGAGCCCGGCTCTCATTGCGGTCTTTATCAGTGCCGCAGTGGTCATCAGCGCGGCACTGTGCTTCTATATCAGCCTGCGTTCCGCGGTGACCACAGCCGGTGAGGAAGTTGCCTCCCTCCAGTCGCAGCTCAACACCCTGAAGGCGGCCAACGATCAGGAGCAGAATCAGGTCAACAACAGCATCAGCATCGATGATGTCAAATATCGTGCCATGACAGACCTTGGCATGAGCTATGCTTCCGGTGATCAGGTCATCGAGTACTCCGGAGATGATGACGACTACATGCATCAGCTGCAGGATGTAGACGGCCAGTAAACCGGACAGCCTATGACGAGAATGCAAAATTCAAACAACAGAAAAAAGAGCGGGAAGAAGCCCCATGCCTTCCCGCCGCAGATGCAGAGAAAGCTGGCATTACTATTCCTCATAGTATTGGCAGTCTTTCTTTTTTTGGCAATTCGGCTGATCAGTATTGTGCGCAACAACAACGTCAGCTATGAGCGGAAGATTCTCTCCCAGCGCTCCTATGACTCCGTGGAGCTGCCGTTCAAGAGAGGGCAGATCACGGACGTCAACGGCACGGTGCTTGCGGATTCAGAACTGGTCTACAACGTGATTGTGGACGCCTATCAGATCAATGACGGGACCGATGATCAGACGGGGGAAAACCCGTATCTGGAGCCGACGCTCGATGCACTGGAGTCCCTCGGCTGTGACAGAGACGCACTGAAGACCTACATTGAGGACAACCCCGACAGCCGGTACTATATCGCGAAGAAGAACATCACCTACACCGAATACACGAATTATGAGAACCAGTTCACAGAGGCGAACAAGGCACTGAGTGATATCGAGGATCAGATCAAAAAGGAGGAGAGCGGCAGCAACGATCAGACGACACTGAGCCAGCTGAATTCCCAGAAGGAAGAGGCACAGGCAAAAGTTGACGCGCTGAACAACATCCGCGGAATCTGGTTCGAGGAAAACTATATCCGCAACTACCCGTACTCGACACTGGCCTCCGATGTCATCGGCTTTGCAAATGACAATGACGAGGGATCGTTCGGCATTGAGGGGTACTATAACAACACGCTGAACGGCACGGCAGGACGCGAGTACGGATATCTGGACTCGGATTCGGATCTCGAGAGGACGACGATTGAGGCGACCGACGGCAACAACGTGGTGCTGACGATCGATGCGAACATCCAGTCCATCTGCGAGAAGTATCTCAAACAGTTCAATGACAAGCATCAGAATGAGGCAAGGCAGGCCTACGGCGCCAACGATGTCGGTGTCATCATCGAGAACGTGAACACCGGTGAGATCCTGGCGATGGCAAGTTATCCGAACTACGATCTCAATGATCCCTACAACCTCGACGTCCTGCAGGGAATGCCAAAGCTTGATGATTCGGACAACCCCACCGATGAGTACCTCACGGCAGATGACATCACAAACCTGAAGCAGCAGTCCCAGGAGGAACAGAGCCGGTATCTCAATGCGCTCTGGACCAACTACTGCATCACCGGCTACTATGAGCCGGGTTCTGTCTTCAAGCCCTTCACTCTGGCGGCCGGACTGGAGTCCGGAAAGCTCACCGGAAATGACGATGAGACGTGGTATTGCAACGGCGCCCTGGACGTTGGCGGCTGGACCATCAAGTGCCACAGCTACAAGAACGGCGGCGACGGTATTGTCAATGACAAGGAAGCAATCGAGAGATCCTGCAACGTCGCCCTCATGCAGATGGCAATGCAGATGGGAGTGGATGACTTCACGAAGTTCGAGCGCATCTTCGGATTTGGCCTGAAAACCAACATCGATCTGCAGGGGGAAGCCCGCACCGACAACATGATCATCCCGAAGGACAACATGTCGATCACCGATCTTGCGACGAACTCCTTCGGACAGAACATCGATGTCACGATGATCCAGATGATTTCGGCGTTCTCGTCCCTCATCAACGGCGGCTATTATTACCAGCCTCACGTGGTCTCGAAGATCACGTCGAGCTCCGGCTCCACCATTCAGACGATCGAGCCCACAGTGGTTCGGAAGACTGTCTCCGAAGAGACCTCGGAGTACGTCCGGGAAGCGACCCTGCAGGTGGTTGAGGGTGCCAACGGCACCGGCCATAAGGCCCGTCCTGCCGGATACCGGATCGGCGGAAAGACCGGTACGGCAGAGACCCTGCCCCGCGGAAACGGCCACTACGTGGTCTCCTTCATGGGCTATGCGCCCTATGAGGATCCTCAGATCGCCATCTATGTCGTCATCAATCAGATCAACATGGAATCCGAGGAGCAGACCTCCGAGGCATGCCTCCTGGTCCACGATATTCTGACGGAAGTCCTTCCCTACATGGGAATTGACATGACCGTCCCGCTGACAGCGGACGAGGAAGCAGAGCTTCAGGCCCTGAACCTTGCCAATACCTACGCCTACGGTGTGTCGAATGCACCGGTTCCGATTGCCAACAACTTTGATGCAGACGGAGACGGCGTGTATGACTCGGTGGATGCAAACGGTGACGGACAGGTCGACACCGCAATAGACACCAACAATGATCAGATTACGGACGCGGTGGATACCGACGGAGACGGAAAGGCTGACCTGTATGATACCGATAATGACGGTATCGCAGATTCCACGCAGCCGCCGATCACCAGCGGTGATTACGTGGACAGCGGCGACACCACGGAGGACGTGACAGCATCCACGGTAACAAATGAAGACGGCACGGTGACCAGACAGGATTCGTCCCTCGGCATACCGGGGAGGGGCGGCGAGGACGCATCCGCACAGAGCAGTACGACATCAACGGATACGACTGCTGCGGCAGGAACACAGACGAATACGACGTCAGACACCACCACGAGCACTTCGGATACGTCTCAGGGAACGGACACCTCAGCACCTTCTGCTGACACGACGACAACTACCGGTACCACAACGACAGCGACTACAGCCACTGCGACAGATACAGGAGCTTCGCAGGAGACTGGCACCACGGGAACATATACAGGGACCGCAACGGACGCAGGTCAGCAGAGTCAGACGCAGACCCAGACGGAAACCGGAACGGACAGTGACGCACAGGTACAGGTTCAGGAAAGCCAGGATACGGCTGCGCAGCAATAGTCATCGGAGAAAGGCTGTGCTAGAATATCGATTCTGAGATGAATGCTTAACAGAAACACAGCAGGGAGACATTCCAATGAACATACAGATCAGTTTTATCGACATTGTCCTTCCAATGCTCATTGCCTTTGCGGTGAGTGCGATCACGGGCCACTTCCTGATTCCGTTTCTGATCCGGATGAAGGCAGAGCAGACCGAGCGTGATGTGGGACCGAAGTCCCATCAGAAGAAGACCGGTACGCCGAACATGGGCGGCATCATGATCCTGGCAGGTCTTGCGGTGGCAAGCCTGGTGTTCTCGGTGCGGGATCCGGAGACAATTCCGATCCTGTTCCTCACGATCGGGTTCGGACTGGTCGGTTTTGCCGATGACTTTATCAAGGTAAAGAAAAAGCGCAGCGAAGGTCTGACCGTCAAACAGAAAATGATCTTTCAGATCATCATCGCGGTTGTCTTCGGGCTGATTCTCGTTGCCCGCTCGGATGTGGGTCTTACGATGAAGGTGCCGTTTGCGCAGGGCGTTGTCCTGGATCTTGGCTGGTTTGCTTTCCCAGCGCTTGTCTTCATCGCCGTGGCCACCGTCAACGGCACGAATTTCACCGACGGTGTCGACGGACTCTCATCGTGTGTGACGATCGCGGTTGCTCTGTTCTTTACCATCGCAGCAGCACTCTCCGGAAACGGTGCGGCAGCATCGGGTGCCGCCATGATCGGCGCCCTGCTCGGATTTCTTCTCTATAATGCAAATCCGGCAAAGGTCTTCATGGGGGATACCGGATCCCTTGCCCTCGGCGGTTTTGTGGTCGGCATTGCCTACACCCTGAACCTGCCTCTGTTTATCCCGATTGTCGGCTTCATCTATCTTCTTGAAGTGGTGTCGGTCATCATACAGGTCCTCTACTTCAAGAAAACACACGGCAAGCGGTTCTTCCGCATGGCTCCCATTCATCATCATTTTGAGATGGGCGGCATGAGCGAGACACAGGTCGTGGCAATGTTTACCGTCATCACCGTCCTTCTTTCAGCGGTGGGACTTCTAGGGCTCTGGTGAGGATCGATGGCTTCCAATCGCAATTCCAAGAGACGAAAAAACAACGTCATCAGCTATGACGCTTATCTGAACGGGGACCTCGACAACCGGAACTACCAGCGGGTCGAATACCGGACGACATCGAACAATGAGAGAAACAAAAGAGCCCGGACGAAGAGTGCAGAACGCTTTGCAAAGCTCAAGGATTACAGCCTGCTCTTTACGCTGCTTCTTCTCATCATCTTCGGACTCATCATGCTGTACTCGACGAGCTCCTATGAGGCCTATGCGACGTACTCCGATTCTGCCTACTATTTCAAAAAGCAGCTGCAGGCAAGTCTTCTGGGCCTTGGCGTGATGCTCCTTGTTGCGATCTTTCCGTACCGTTATCTCGACAAGATGGCGGTCTTCCTGTATTTTGCGTCTGTCCTGCTGGTATTGATGATCATTCCGTTCGGACGAACCGTAAACGGCGCAAGACGCTGGATTTACATCGGGTCGCTGTCGATTCAGCCGGCGGAGATCTCGAAGATCACGGTGATTATCCTGACGGCACGGATTCTGTGCCGCACGAAGCTCAAGCGTTACCGGGGCCTGATCGGCTGGATCAAGCTGTTTTTCCGTGTGATGTGGCCGTCCATTGTACAGGCGGGGCTTCTCTATTCGGTTACCCGTAATATGTCTTCGGCCATGATCGTTCTTTTCATCGGCCTTGGCATGCTCTTTGTGGCAAGCCGCAAGGTATGGCCGTACTTTTTGCTTGCAGGCCTTGGCGCAGGTGCAGGTGCAGTGTGGATCCGCCACGTGATCTCTGCGGACCAGGCGGCAACGGTTGCTTCGACGACGAGTGACATCAGTTTCCGCGGCGAGCGAATCCTGGCCTGGCTCGAACCGGAGAAATATTCCGGCGAGACGGCATTCCAGACCCTGCAGGCTCTCTACGGCATCGGGTCCGGAGGAATCTTCGGGAAGGGACTTGGAAACAGCGTACAGAAACTCGGTTACATCCCTGAAGCACAGAATGACATGATCTTCTCCGTCATCTGCGAGGAACTCGGGATTTTCGGCGCCTTCTGCGTCATTGCGATATTTATCCTGCTGTGTTATCAGATCCTGACGATCGCGGAGAACGCCAGTGATGAATACGGTGGTCTCCTGGCGAGCGGTGTCATGGTACACATCGCCATCCAGGTGATCCTGAATATCGCCGTTGTCACCAACACCATTCCGAATACCGGTGTCACGCTGCCGTTCATCAGCTATGGCGGCACCTCTGTGGTGCTTCTTCTGGCGGAGATGGGAATGGTCATGAGTGTTTCACGCAATATCAGGCTGCAGGTGGAAGAGTAGAAACCATGAGAACGCAGGTCTACAATCCGGACTTTTACCCGGACTCCTATCCGGATACAGAGTCCTATGATGATTCCTATGAAGAAGGCTATGAAGAGCCTTCCTATGGACCGCGTTATGTCCGGCCGGACTACGACGATGAGGAAGATGCAGCAGAGGACGAGGGCGTAGACAGAGTAAAACTCCTGCATGACAGGTTCCGGCGGCGTCATCATCTGATCGTCCTTGGCAGGGTGCTGGTTGTCTCGGCAATTCTTGGAGCTGCTGCGTTCTTTCTTATCTACTTCCATGTCAGAAACTACAGAGTGCACGGGAGTACGTTCAATACGGATTCGGAAATTGCGGACAAGGTCATGACAGGATTTCTGGGGGATAACTCCGTGATGCTCTCGATCCGCTACCGGGATGCTTCCGTCCGGAACGTGCCGTTCGTGGACAAGATGGATGTCAGCATCATCAATCATGACACCATCGATATCACTGTCTATGAAAAGCAGATTGCAGGCTGCGTGAATTACCTCGGGCAGTACTTTTACTTCACGGAGGACGGCCGCGTCTGCGACACATCGGATACAAGGCTTGACGGTGTACCGGAGATCTACGGTCTTACCTTTCAGTCGATTGCACTGAATGAGAAAATCCCGGTGGAGGACGACAGCATCTTCGAAAATATCCTCCGGCTTACACAGCTTCTGGAGAAGTATGAGCTTTCCGCAGACAAGATTTATCTGGATCAGTCCGGAAACATGTCTGTCTACTTCGATAACGTCCGCGTGACGCTTGGCACAGATACATACCTCGACGAGAAGCTCTCGAATCTGTCACAGATTCTGCCACATCTTACCGGAAAGAACGGCACCCTGAAGCTTGCAGACTTCACGCCCGAAACCAAGTACATTACATTTGTCGACTACGATGCAACGACAGAGGATCAGACATCTTCCCTCGATGCACAGACCGGCGAGGAAGCAATAACGGAAGATACATCGGAAACCGAAAACGGTGATGCCACAACAGGAGCCAGCACGGATACGACAACCGGTGATACCGGTACAGCCACACAGACAACAGATACAGCGGAGGCAACCACCTCTTCGGATCAGGGAGCGGTGACACAGGACCAGACGCAGGAGAGCACAGTACAGACGGACCCTGCAGCTGATCAGAGCGCGGCCACAGCGGACAGTGCACAGGCACAGCAGCCTCAGGTCGAAACACAGGAGAGTCAGAGCGCGGATCAGACCGGTGATGCAGCCGTTGCAGTACCTGCACAGGACACGCAGGCAGAAGCAGGACAGGATAACGCGCAGGGTACCCAGCAGGCAGCAGATACCGGTACACCGACCGGCACGGAACAAGCTGCAGCAGATGCACAGCAGCAGTAATCACAGAGAAAAAGAGAAGTTGAGGAGAGCAGAGCAGGACAAAACCTGCCCTGCTCTCCTTCACATACGAAGAAGCACACGCAATTCATCGATAAATACACGAATATTTACCAAAACGGTACTGAATTGATGCGAGTCAATCTGCATGTGTTTTGAAAAACAAACACATATTGGCTTTTATGGTCAATTCTTTGAACATGACGAAAAGGGAGCCAAATTTTTCCATTTTTTCGTTGAGAAACCATTGCGAAATCGAGATGGTCCATGTATTATAAGGAAAGACATCCGGAAGAACTATGCACAGGATTGACCTGAAGGTTTTTGACCGGCAGGATTCATCCGGCGGAAGACGTCCGGGAAATATGACTTCGACATTCAAGAAGGAACATTCACATAAGGAGGCACGTTGTGCTAGAGATCAAAACGGAAGAAAATAACACACCCGGTGCTAAGATCATTGTGGTAGGTGTCGGGGGAGGCGGCAACAACGCTGTCAACCGCATGGTAGATGAAGGAATCACCGGCGTCGACTTTGTCGCTGTCAATACGGATATTCAGGCACTGAACCGCTGCAAGGCTCCGAAGCTGATTCAGATCGGTACCAAGTCCACGAAGGGCCTCGGCGCCGGCGCAAATCCGGAAGTCGGCAAGAAGGCAGCGGAAGAGAATCAGGACGAACTCTCTCAGGCCATCAAGGGTGCGGACATGGTGTTCGTTACCTGCGGCGAGGGCGGCGGTACCGGCACCGGTGCGGCTCCCGTTGTTGCAAAGCTTGCCCGTGATCAGGGTATCCTCACGGTAGGCGTTGTCACCAAGCCGTTCTCCTTTGAAGCAAAGGCAAGAGCACAGAGAGCAGCCCAGGGTATTGAGGAACTCAAGCCCAACGTGGATACTCTGATTGTGATCCCGAACGACAAGCTGCTCGAGATCATGGACCGCCGCACGACCTTCCCGGATGCACTGAAGAAGGCAGATGAAGTTCTTCAGCAGGCTGTCCAGGGAATCACGGATCTCATCAACGTTCCGTCCGTCATCAACCTCGATTTCGCAGATGTGCAGACTGTCATGCGCAACAAGGGCATCGCACATGTCGGTATCGGCGAGGGCAAGGGCGACGATAAGGCGACTCAGGCAGTCAAGATGGCGGTCGAGTCTCCGCTTCTCGAGACATCGATCCAGGGCGCAACGGATATCATTCTGAATATCTCCGGCGACATCACCCTGCAGGATGCTTCCGATGCTGCAACCTACGTTCAGGATCAGACCGGCTCCGATGTCAACGTCATCTTCGGTGCAAAGTACGATTCCGATGATTCTGATCACTGTAAGGTTACGGTCATCGCAACCGGCATTGGCCAGAGCACGGTGAAGCCGCAGCAGGCAAAGGCTCAGCAGGGCGCCAATCCGTTCGGCCGTCAGCCGTTTACTCCCGGTAACAATGCATATCGTCCGCAGCAGGCCGCAAATCCGTATCAGGGATATGCAGCTCCTTATCAGCCGTATCAGCAGGCAGCTCCGCAGCAGGGTGCTTACCAGCAGCCGTACCAGCCCTATCAGCCGGCATACCAGCCGCAGCAGCAGCCGCAGAGAGCACCGCAGCAGCAGGCAGCTCCGACTCAGAGAAATAATGCCGGAAACTATGGCCCTGCAAATCAGCAGCAGACCTACCAGAGACCGACCTACAACTTCAATCCGGGCAGCATTCATACGGGTGACACACAGAACATTGTCATTCCGTCCTTCCTCTCCAAGGACAAGGATGATTCCGGAAACAACGGAAATAACTGATTAGAATCTAAGTTCGGATCCCGCACCGAAGGTCTGGTGCGGGATCTTTCTATATGGAAGGAACAGGAATAAGGATGCAGTTCACGGAGAAAGAGTATGCGTTCCTGCTGCAGGAATTTCACAAATCAAGACAGGAGGTCGATGCCATGACAGAGGATGAGCTCTATGGACTCTCTGATGCCTGCTTCGACATTGAACTGGAAGGGGATCTCTCTGACGGAAAATCCATGCCGGACCGGTGCGGGATTGCGGCCGGGATCGTGGATAAGATCAGCCAGATGTAGAATACGAAAATCTGCGTTTTATTTCGGCTTATGAGAGTAAATTTTTCTTGAAAATCGCTGTGCCGCAATGTATCATAATGCAGTAATTGCGACTCGTGTTTACCAGGAGGATTTTGTTTATGATCTCTGCCAGTGATTTTAGAAATGGCGTTACTATTGAAAAAGACGGCACCGTCTATGAAATCGTTGAGTTCCAGCATGTCAAGCCCGGCAAGGGTGCAGCATTTGTCCGCACGAAGCTGAAGGATATCATCAACGGAGGCGTTACCGAGACGACGTTCCGCCCGACTGAGAAGTTCCCGCAGGCCAGAGTCGACCGCAAGGAGTACCAGTATCTCTATAAAGATGGAGATATGTGGAGCTTCATGGACACCGAGACTTACGAGCAGATCTCTCTTGGAGCAGATATCTGCGGAGACCAGATGAAGTTCGTCAAAGAGAACGAGATGGTCAAGGTAGATTCCTACAACGGAAATGTCTTCGCAATCGAGCCTCCGATGTTCGTCGAACTCGAGATTACCGAGACGGAGCCCGGATTCAAGGGCAATACCGCAACCGGTGCGACCAAGCCCGCTACCGTTGAGACCGGCGCACAGATCGCTGTTCCGCTGTTCTGCAACATCGGCGACAAGGTCAAGATCGATACCAGAACCGGCGAGTATCTCTCCAGAGCCTGAGGACTGGCCCGTTTCAGCAAAGTAACCGTTTCAGGGGACAGGAAATGCAGATTTTCCTGTCCCTTGTTTTTTTAACCGGAATGGAGGTTACCATGACTGAAACGAGAACATTCTTCTTTGATTTTTCCAGTGAATCCTGCAATGAGAGGACGAGACTTGCAGCTCTTGAGAAATTTCTGACAAACCTGCACGGCCATATGCTCAGCATTCCTGTCCTGATGCACCAGGATACGAGAAAGAGACTGACAGACGAAATTCCGTACACGAATGTACTGGACTTTTCGATCACGGTCATCCGCGTACAGCCTGTGGCGGATGATGAGAGACTCAGGGCAATCTATCTGAAGCGGAACGTACTTGAGAATTTCCAAATCCCTTGGAAGAACTACCTGAACCATGCCGTATCCGAGAGCATGGCGAAAGCACCGCTCCTTTGCGAGTCCATCTGTGATCTGTACCCGCAGGATATCCCCAGAGACCATGAGGGCATGAAGACCTTTGTAATCTCCAATGAGCTTCGCCTCTTCGGTGCATCTGCCATTCTCTATCCGGGGGCACTTGCCCTTGCGGCAGAGCGCATGGGCGGGAGCTTCTGCCTGATTCCGTCTTCGGTTCACGAGTGGTTTCTGACGCCGCTCCGGAATGCGAGCTTTTCCATGCTGAAGTGGATGCTTGCAGACGGAAACAGGAATGTGCTTGACAGTCAGGACGACCTGCTCTCGAATGAAATTCTGTGTTATGACAGCGAAGGGCAGTCTCTCTACTGGTGGAAGGACAGTCATACGTTTGAGACGGTTGATTTCGGGGTGGATCTTACCTGATCTGCCTGATTCCTGAGTTGCAGCCTTTGCTCTTGCGGTGCATACTGATGAATAAAAAGAGCCTCGTACTGCAGTTCATTTCATAAAGACAGGCAGGGGATCCGAACCCGGGGTGCAAGGATCCCTTGCCCTGATGCAGTTTACGGACATAAAGGAGGAGCTGATGTCCCGCTACGGTGGTTATGACTTTTTTGAAGATTCGCGTACGCCAAGCAGAGCAAAGGACGCAATAACAGCACGGTGGAACTGGGAAGAACTCTTTGATAAAGATGAGGTTGCAAAGGCAAAAAGTCCGGAACTTCAGAAATCCGTCACATCCTGCCGGGATTATAACGACGGATACATCGTGGAATTCGGTCGGAAGGGATATGTCCGCATTGACCGGATACCGAAGGTCATCGGACAGAATCTCGATCCGTATTACGACTGCTTCTGCAATATCACAACCCGCAGCCGGAGCTTCGGGTTTTACAACACCGACAATGTTTTTATCCCGGCAGCCCTCTGTTATCTGGAAGACCATCTCGGGCCGTTCATGCTGACTGAGAGCGTCAGGAATTACGAGCAGAGAAAGAAGGAAGAGGAGACAAAGAAGCTCCTTGAAAGCCGCAGGCAGTACCGGGAAAAGAAAGGCCGGAGCGTGCAGGACTTCCTTCTCGAAAAGCGAAAAGAGCCGAAGACAGATCTGTGCGTACTTATTGACGTTCCGGGACTTGCGGCAAACATGACCGCGTCGGACGAAGTCATTCGTGCAGCGGAAGAACTTGAAAAACAGGCGAACTCCCGGGGGACGGGGAGTGCAGGATTTACATCGCCGACCTATCAGATTACCGAGAAGGGACAGTATGAGCTCACGTTCGGCATGAGCACGAATGATGATTATGAGTACTGTGATCTCCAGGCTACGATCCGCGGCAACCGCCTGATGAACGTAAGGTATTCTCTAAAATACCTCAGCGAGCGGGGGACTCTGTACGAAGAGAAGGAATACATCGACTCCGTAAAGAAAGTGATATCCTCCGGAACCGGCTGTATTGACGAGTATCTGCTCTTCTTTTTGTGGACGGCGGATCAGCTCGCAAGGCCGATCAACCAGGGCAACAGCACGAGCAGTCAGGCACAGCAGTTCCTTGAGAGCGTGACGCAGCAGCTGACCAGCCGGATCGAGGAATCCACTGCACTGCCGGAGAAGGTGAATAAGACGGCAGATATCGAGCTTGAGCCAAGGCTTGTCCTTGACATTGACGGATCCCTTAAGCTCTCCTTCAAGATCGGACGCACCGGCGGTCGGAAGTTCATCGTAAAGAACATTATGGAGCTGCTCCATGCACGGGAGAACAGCAGCATTCTCGGACTTGGAAAATCCGAGAGCATTGACTTTTCAAAGGAGGAACTGGTCCCCGGTTCGGAAAAGATCGTCGAGTACCTGATGCGGCGGGCAGGCACGATCGGTGCCTACAACGAACAGCTGCAGAACAAGTCCCGCTACTACTATACGGATACGGTCGATGTCTCCAAGGACGAGGCACTCACCGGCACGGCACTGGATCGGTTTTATGAGACTGCGGAGGGGATGGAAGCGGAACTCCAGAACAAGAGAACCGGCGAGAAGACACAGATAGAGATTGCCCATGATTCTCCGAAAGTAAACATGCAGATTGACCGGATCAGTGATCTGAAGGGCGATTTCGCCGGCGTGCAGGTTCACGGCACCTGCCCGGTACTGCTTCACGGGACAACCGGCAGCTACGTTTTAACGGGCACGAGTCTGTCCCGTGCAACGCCGGAGGAGAAGGAGACCCTGGAGCCGTTTCAGAAGGTCTCGGCAAGCGACGGCTCCTTTCGCTTCCAAGTGGGACGGACATCCCTGCAGGAGTTCTACTACCGCGCCCTGCCCGCCTTCCTGCAGAATCCCGCGATCGATGTCACAGATAACTGCGAGGAAGATGCGAGGAGTGTCCTTCCGCCGGAGCCGGAGTTTACCTTCTACATGGACTTCAATGAGGATGTCATCCTCTGCAGGCCGACGGTCCGGTACAATGACCGGGAGCTGAATCTTCGGTCCCGCTCAAAAGGCTATCGGGACATGGCACAGGAGAAGAGAATTCTGGATGTCGTCACCGGGATGTTTCCGGAGTACGACGGCAGGACCTCGACGTTCTATGAGAAGATGGACGATGACCGGCTCTACCGGTTTCTCATGAGCGATCTGCAGCGTCTCTCGGAGTACGGGACGGTCAGGGGAACGGATGCCTTCAAGAAGCTGCATGTCGTCCGCTCACCTCAGGTTTCCATCGGCGTCTCGGTCGATGTGGGACTGACGGACCTCGACATTACCTCGAAGGACGTCTCCAAAGAGGAACTCCTCGACATTCTCCGCAGCTATCAGCTGAAAAAGCGCTATCACCGGTTAAAGAGCGGTGATTTCGTTGACCTACGGGATGCCGAGCAGCTTGAGGAACTCCAGAATTTCCTCCGGGATCTTGACCTTGATCCCGAAAAGGCGATCCGCGGGAAGACAAAGATCCCGCAGTACCGCGCCCTCTATGTCGACAAGCTCCTCGAGCAGCATGACGCGCTGATCGCGGAGCGATCCCGCACCATGCGCCGGATCGTGAAGAACTTTACGACGATCCGGGATGCGGACTATGAGGCACCGCCGGAGGTGGCAGAGAAACTCCGCCCCTATCAGGAGTATGGCTTCAAGTGGCTTGAGACGCTGGAGAAGACCGGCTTTGGCGGGATTCTCGCCGATGACATGGGTCTTGGCAAAACCCTGCAGATGATTGCGGTCTTTGCCTATGATCGGTTTGAAGAAGGAGCGGAGGGGAAACACCGGACAAGCCTTGTGGTCTGTCCGGCATCCCTTGTCTATAACTGGCAGGAGGAGATTGCCCGCTTTGCGCCGGACCTTTCCGTCGCGGTGATTGCGGGAACCATGACAGAGCGGCGGGAAATGCTGCAGCACCTGTCGGAGGCAGACGTTGCGATCACGTCCTATGAGCTGTTAAAGCGGGATATCGCCTCCTACAGCGGCATCACCTTCCACATCCTGGTAATCGATGAGGCACAGTACATCAAGAACACCAAGGCAGCTCAGACCAAAGCGGTCAAAACAATACAGGCGCAGCACCGGTTTGCACTGACCGGAACGCCGATTGAAAACAGACTCTCCGAACTCTGGAGTATCTTTGATTTCCTGATGCCGGGACTTCTTTACTCTTCAGCCGAGTTCGAGGAGAAGTTTGAGCGTCCGATTGCGAAGAACAAGGATGAGGATGCAACAAGGAAGCTCCGGGCGATGACAGGCCCCTTTATCCTTCGAAGAAAGAAGGAGGACGTCCTGAAGGATCTGCCGGCAAAGCTGGAAGAAGTGCGCTATGCGCGTCTTTCCGGGGAGCAGCAGAAGCTCTATGATGCGCAGGTCGCACACATGAAGAAGATGCTGCGCACCGACATGGATAAGAACGAGGTTGGCAGGGACAAGATCCGGATTCTGGCAGAGCTCACGAGGATCCGCGAGGTCTGCTGTGATCCATCCCTTGTCTTCGAGAACTACACGGGGCCAAGTGCCAAGCGGGAGGCGGTGCTGGATCTGATCGAGAGCGCCATGTCCGGCGGACACCGGATGCTGGTCTTTTCCCAGTTCACGTCCATGCTCGAACTTCTGGAGAAGGACCTTAGCGAGCGGGAAATCCCCTACTATGAGATCACGGGCAATACGCCGAAGGATAAGCGCCTGATGCTGGTGCACGAGTTCAACGAGGGCGACGTGCCGGTGTTCCTGATCTCCCTCAAGGCCGGCGGCACGGGACTTAACCTGACCGGAGCGGACGTGGTCATCCACTATGATCCCTGGTGGAATCTTGCGGCACAGAACCAGGCGACGGACCGTGCCCACCGCATCGGACAGACCAGGCAGGTCACGGTCTACCGCATGATCGCCAAGGGGACGATTGAGGAGAAGATCCTGGAGCTTCAGGAAGCAAAGAAAGACCTCGCCGAGGCGATTCTCGAGGGCGAGTCGAGCTCAATTATGAGTCTTTCCGGAGAAGAACTTCTCGCACTGCTTGACGAATAGAAAAACCCGCGCTATGATGATGGCGCTTTTCAAAAACAACTTACAAATCTGTGACGAGACGAGTAGGGTGGAGGAAATCCACAGAGACCTGTGCACACGCTGAGAGCACGGGGAGGAAATCCATCTGAAGACCAGCTCCGAGAGGCCCCAATCCGGCCCGGTGATTCCGTAACCATCATGAAGAATAAGAGGTCAAGGCAACGGTGCTTTTACTCTGCTGCTTTGGCAAGCAGGGTGGAACCGCGCAACTGATATCTGCGTCCCTGACATCGGATTTACCGATGCCAGGGGCGTTTTTTATTGATTCCGGCAACAAAGGAAAGGAACATACCATGGAACAGGAAGCTTATTTACAGGTATACCGCCATTCGCTGGCACACATTCTGGCGAAGGCTGTCATCGAGCTGTACGGCAAGGACGTGCAGTACGCCATCGGACCGCAGATCTCGGATGGCTTCTACTATGACTTCGTCCTGCCGCAGGGCGTGACGATCACGAAGGACGACTTCAAGACCATCGAGAACAAGATGCACGAGATCCTGAAGAGAAAGGAAGCCTGGACGCGCAGGGAAGTGAGCCGCGAAGAGGCTCTGGAGCTCTTCAAGGGACAGAAGTTCAAGACTGAGCTGATCGAGGATCTGCCCGCAGATGAGAAGATCACGGTCTATTACACCGGCGATGACTACATCGATCTTTGCCGCGGACCTCACGTGGACAATTCTCAGGAGCTGCTCTCCGCAGCCTTTGAGATCCGCTCTGTCTCCGGAGCTTACTGGAGAGGCGATGAGCACAAGGACCAGATGACGCGTATCTACTGCTACGCCTTCCCGGACAAGCAGCAGCTCAAGGCGCACAAGGATCTGATCCGCGAGGCACAGGAGCGCGACCACAAGAAGCTCGGACCGCAGCTGGATCTGTTCTACTTCGATGAGACTGCACCGGGCATGCCGTACTGGCTGCCGCGCGGCTGGAAGCTGTTCAATGCCCTGCTCGACTTCTGGAGAGGCATCCATGAGGAGCACGGCTATCAGGAAATTTCCGGCCCTGTCCTTTCGAAGAAGGAGCTGTGGGAGACGTCCGGACACTGGGCTCATTACAGAGACGGCATGTTCATCGTCCCGGCACAGGGAGAGGACGGCACGTATGACAACGCGCTTGAGGATCCGAACACGATGGCATTAAAGCCCATGAACTGCCCGAACGCCATCAAGGTCTATCAGACCAAGCCCCGCAGCTACAAGGATCTGCCGTTCCGCATCAATCAGGTCGATGTCATTCACCGCAAGGAGAAGAGCGGTGAGCTGAACGGTCTGTTCCGTGTCCAGATGTTCCGTCAGGACGATGCACATATCCTGGTAGCAGAGGAGCAGATCGCAGATGAGATCCATGACATCATGGACATCGCAACGCAGATCTACGGAACCTTCGGCCTGACCTACAAGGCAGAGCTCTCCACGCGTCCGGATGATTACATGGGCGATATCGCCGTCTGGGATCAGGCGGAGAAGGATCTGAAGGAGATCCTCGTGAAGCAGTACGGCGAGAACGGATTCGAGATCAACGAGGGCGACGGTGCCTTCTACGGCCCGAAGATCGACCTCAAGATGAAGGACGCCCTCGGCCGCGAGTGGCAGATGGGTACCATTCAGCTCGACTTCCAGCTGCCCCTGAACTTCGACATGAAGTACACGGCCTCGGATGGCACGCTGAAGCGCCCGGTCATGATTCACCGCGCGATCTTCGGATCCATGGAGCGTTTCATCGGCATCCTGATCGAGAACTTCAAGGGGAACTTCCCGTTCTGGCTCTCCCCTTACCAGGTCGCTGTTGTCCCGATCCGCACGGAGCACAACGAGTACGCACAGAAGGTGGTTTCTCTTCTTCGGAAGAACCGTGTCCGTGTTGAGGCAGATTACTCCGACAACAACATGAAGACCAAGATCAAGAACTTCAAGAACTACAAGGATCCGTATATCCTGGTTCTGGGCGACAAGGAGGCTGAGAACAACACTGTCTCCATCAACATCCGCGGCAACAAGCAGCTCAACGATGTGCCGCTCGATGAGTTCGTTCAGATGTGCAACAAGCTCAATGAGGAGCACTCTCTTGATCTGATCGAGACGAGATAAAAAACAGGTGACATTCAGGCACACGCTGTGCTAGAATAACTTTCTGTGAACAGGTTCCCAAAGACCTGACGTTCCGGGGAGATCCCCCCGGAACCCTGCGCCCGTAGTCTAACGGATAGAACGTAGGCCTCCGACGCCTTTGATGCAGGTTCGATTCCTGTCGGGCGCAGCATATGACCGGCTGACCATCTTCGTATGGCCTGCCGGTCATTTTCATTTCCATTCATTCCCCGATTACGATATAATAAAGTATCTTACGGTTAAAAAAGGATTTCAGGTGATGTCAAAGAATTCGATCAGGACCCGGGCTGAAAACTCAGGCCTTGGAACGTTTGCAAGAAAGCATGAAAGAGCTTTCGAGGTACTGCTGCTGTTTCTTGCCGTGACGCTTACGGTGGGGCTCTCTCTTGTCCTGCGCGTTGTCAGGAAAGAGGACAGGACCCCTGCAAAGAGCACGGAAGAGACCACACAGCAGTCAACGGCACTGGTGCGTTCCACCAATCAGGCACTGAACGATCTGTTCCGGGAGTACTACGATGCGATGGCGGCCGGGGATACGGATACCATCGAGTCCATCTCGTCGGAACTCTCCGCGGAGGAGAAGATCCGAATCACGGAGATCGCAAAGTACATCGAGTCGTATCCGACCATCACCGTCTATACGAAGAGCATGCCGGACGGCACGTCCTACGTCTGCTATGTCTATACAACGATGAAGTTTGAAGACCACGACTGGGAAGTTCCGGGGCTGCAGACGATGTACGTGTGTGAGCGCGATGACGGTTCCTACTATATCAATAACTCCCAGGATCAGGACGAGAGTGTGACGGAGTACATTCAGAAGGTCTCTCTGGAGGAGGACGTCGTCGATCTTTCGAACCAGACGACGAAGGAATACAACGATCTCGTGCAGAACAACAGCGAGCTTGCTTCCTATCTGAATGAGCTCTCGAGCAACATTGACCTGTCTGTCGGACAGCAGCTGGGCGCCCTGCAGACCGGAAGCACGCTCTCTTCCACGGAGGAGACGACAGAGACAGCCGAGGCAGCAGGCGAGTCGGCAGCACAAGAGACGGCAGGCGAAGAATAGAGAAAGGCATAAGGAATGTCTTCTGTAAATATTGCAATTATCGGAACGGGCAACATGGCCCGGACAATGGCACAGACGATCCGGAAGGTGCGCCATGCGAAGCTGTACGCCGTGGTGTCCAGAGATCCGGAGAGAGCACGGGCATTTGCGAGAGAGTTTCATGCAAGACGTTTCTATGGCAGTGTCGGGGAGATGGTGCAGGATCGGAAAGTGCAGCTCGTCTATATCGCGACGCCGCACACGGAGCACTATCAGGCGGCGAAGATCTGCCTGTTAAACGGCAAGAACTGCCTGATCGAGAAGCCCTTCACCGTAAATGCGGAACAGGCACAGGAGCTGCTCTCCATTGCGGCCGGGAACCATCTTCTTGCAGCCGAGGCCATCTGGACCAGATACATGCCCTTTGTGCAGACGATGAAGCAGATGCTGGACTCGAAGCTCATCGGAGAGCCGGTGCAGCTGTCCGCTTCCCTGACCTACAATATCCGCCAGGTCCCCCGCCTTACCGACCCGGCCCTTGCAGGCGGCGCCCTGCTGGATCTTGGCGTGTATCCCCTGAATTTTGCTTCCATGCTTTTCGGGGACGATGTGATAAGGGTCAATGCGAGCTGCTCCTACACGGAGAATCACCTGGATGAGCAGGATTCCATCAGCCTGATCTACCGGGACGGGAAAGTGGCAAACCTGTCTGCCTCGATGGTCGGCGTCTCGGACAACCGGGGAGAGATCATCGGGACGAAGGGCTATATGGTCATCGAAAATATCAACAACTACCGCAGCATGTCCGTGTATGATGCCCGGGGAAAGAAGATCCGCTTCGTGAAGGCACCGCGCCAGTTCAACGGCTATGAATATGAGCTGCAGCAGGTCATTGAGGCATTGGAGAGCGGACAGACAGAATGTGCAGCAATGCCGTCCTCCGAGATCCTGTGCATGATGCACATGCTGGACTTCATTCGGGGGGAGATGGGAATTACCTATCCGTTCGAGAAGAAAGAAAGGCCTGCCATCCCCACACAGGCACAAGAGGAAAGAACCGAGCCGGAAAAGGAGCAGGAGGACGAACAGTCCAGAGCCGTGGCAGATGCCACGGAGGAAGCGTTCCTCACGCATGAGGCGCAGAAAGCGCTGGAGAACGGGGCAGGGGATACAGCGCCGGGTGAGGATGATCCGATGAACGGCCAGGTGATCTCCTCGCCGGACGAGGAGATTCGGGTTGATCCGAAGGAGCCTGCAGACGGAGATGAGAATCCGTGAGCGAAAAAGTCATTGTCGGGATGTCCGGCGGCGTGGATTCCTCCGTTGCGGCATACCTTCTGAAGGAACAGGGATATGACGTCATCGGCGTCACGATGCAGGTCTGGGCATCTGAGGGAGATCTTTCCATCGAGCGGGAGGGCGGCTGCTGCGGGCAGTCTGCCGTCGATGATGCGAGAAGGGTCTGTGAGATACTCGGGATTCCCTACTATGTTCTGAACTTCCACGACATCTTCGAGCGGGAGGTCATCTGCCCTTTCATTGATGAGTACATTGACGGCCGAACGCCGAATCCCTGTATCCGGTGCAACCGGTACGTGAAATGGGACGCGATGCTCAAAGCTGCCGACATGATGGGCGCTGAGAAGATTGCGACTGGCCACTACGCCAGAATCCGCCTTCTTCCGAATGGCAGGTACAGTGTCTGCAATGCCAGGAGCGCCGCGAAGGATCAGACCTATGCGCTGTGCATGCTGACGCAGGAGGAACTGAAGCGGACGCTGATGCCCCTTGGCGGATATGAAAAGAGTGAGGTCCGGAAAATTGCGGAAGAGCAGTACATTCCCGTTGCCAGAAAGCCGGACTCCGAGGAGATCTGCTTTGTCGCAGATGACGATCACGAGTCTTTCATCCGGCGCATGGCACCGGATCGGGCGCCGGGACCGGCCCGTTTCATCTACAAGGATGGGACGGATCTCGGGCTGGCAGGACCCATCACCCGCTATACGGTCGGACAGCGGCGGGGACTTCATCTGCCGATGGGCCGCCATGTCTATGTGACAAAGATTGATGCGAAAAACAACCTCGTGTGGATCGGTGAGGAGGAAGATGTCTTCTCAAGACGTCTTACCTGCACGGGGCTGAATTTCATGGCGGTCGAAGATCTGCCGGAAGGAGAGAAGATCTCCTGCAAAGGGAAGATCCGATATGGGCACCATGCGGTGCCCTGTACAATGGAAAAGACCGGACCCGATACGATCACAGCCGAATTTGCAGAGTCCGTCCGCGCTGTGACGCCGGGGCAGAGTGCGGTCTTCTATGAGGATGATCACATCCTCGCCGCCGGTACAATCACCGGCGATGGGACGGAAACTTAAAGCACAGACGACGTCGGGGAGACAAAAAGTCATGAGAAGATTGAGAAGGATTTGTGCGGGTCCCTGTTTCTCCGATCTGCTGTCACAGAACTCTGAAACGCCGGAGATACACAGCACTTCCGGCGGGGAGACAGGTACAAGATGGAATTGAACGATGTTGTAGTTGATCTGCTTACTGCGGCCAAGGACGAGAAAACCAGAAATGAAGTTCATCAGGAGGAAGTCAACCGCGAGGTGGCGGAGGTCTCCGAATCTTCGATGACGCAGTGGAAGCCGACAGATACGATTGCTGGCTTCAAGACACGGCCGGGACTCTACGAAACCAACGGCGCGACGGAGTTTCCGGGGTGTGTCAATTTCACGATTTATTCGCTGGGGGCGACCAGCTGTGAACTTCTTCTGTTCCACCGCAAGGAGAAGGAACCCTATGCGGTGATTCCGATCCCGAATTCCTACCGGATCGGGAAGACCTGGTCCATCATGATCTTCGGCCTGAATGTCGAGAATTTCGAGTACGCCTATCGTCTCGACGGGCCCTGGGATCCGGAGCACGGCGATAGTTTCGACAAGACCAAGGAGATCCTCGACCCTTATGCGAAGGCAGTGGTCGGGCAGAGAGCCTGGGGCAAGGAGGAGAACCGGCACGGTTCCTATCATGCCCGCGTGGTCAAGAACAACTTCCGCTGGGATACCTCCCAGTTTCCGAACATCTCGATGGAGGACTCCATCATCTATGAAATGCATGTGCGGGGCTTTACGAAGGATCCCTCCAGCCAGGTGACATACCCCGGAACCTTTGCCGGGATCATCGAGAAGATCGACTACTTAAAGCAGCTGGGCATCACCGCCGTGGAGCTGATGCCGATCTTTGAGTTCGACGAGGTCGCCAACGGCCACACCTACAATGGCAAGCGCCTCTATGAGTACTGGGGCTACAACACAGTTGCCTTCTTTGCGCCGAACACCTCCTACGCGGCAAGCGCCGAGTACAACCGTGAGGGACGTGAGCTGAAGGAAATGGTCCAGCTCCTCAAGGCAAACGGAATCGAGGTCATCCTCGACGTCGTCTTCAACCACACGGCAGAGGGCAATGAGAACGGACCGTTCATCTCGTTCCGCGGTCTTGACAACAAGATCTACTACATGCTCACCCCGGACGGGCACTACTACAACTTCTCCGGGTGCGGGAATACGTTCAACTGCAATCACCCGGTGGTGCAGCAGTTCATCGTGGACTGTCTGAGGTACTGGGTGACCCAGTATCACATCGACGGATTCCGCTTTGATCTTGCAAGCATCCTGGGACGCGATGAAAACGGGAAACCCATGGAAGATCCGCCGCTTCTGCAGAGACTTGCCTACGATCCGATCCTCGGCAACGTCAAGCTCATCGCCGAGGCCTGGGATGCGGGCGGCATGTATCAGGTCGGATCCTTCCCGGCCTATAACCGCTGGGCAGAGTGGAACGGCAAATACCGCGATACGATGCGCGACTATCTGAAGGGCAATTACTGGTGTGCCCCGGAGGCGGCAAAGCGCATCACGGGGTCCACGGACCTGTATTACGGGGTGTACAAGGGCTATACCTCTTCCGTCAACTTCCTGACCTGCCATGACGGCTTTACGCTGTATGATCTCTACTCGTACAATAACAAGCACAATGAGGCAAACGGCTGGGACAACAACGACGGAACCAACGACAACCGCAGCTGGAACTGCGGTGTCGAGGGGGACACGGACGATCCGAAAGTCCTCTCCCTCCGCTTCCAGATGATGCGCAATGCGATCACGGTGCTCATGTGCAGCCGAGGAACGCCGATGGTGCTTGCAGGCGATGAGTTTGCGAACACCCAGTTCGGAAACAACAACGGCTACTGTCAGGACAACAACATTTCCTGGCTGGACTGGAGACTGCTGAAGAAGAACCGGAGCTACTTCGGTTTTTACCGCAGCATGATCGCCTTCCGCAAGGCACACCGCGTGATCTCACGGGACATGGAGTCCGCACACTGCGGCCTGCCGCACATCTGGTGCTGCAACGCGGATCCGGACAGCCACAACATCACGGCGGAGACTAAGATGATGGGCGTGCTGTTCGCCGGCTTTGACAGTGAAAAGAACTGTGATGATGCGGTGTATCTTTGCATCAATCCGTTCTGGGACGGCATTGAGATCCGCCTGCCGGCACTGACCGGAGGCAACTCCTGGGGACTGTCCGTGGACACGGCATCGCCTGATGGCGTCTATTTCCACGAAAAGCCCGCATTCCAGTCGAATCCTTCCTATTACATGCAGGGCAGGAGTGTCTGTGTGTTTACGATGCTGCCGCCGCAGGGCTGAAAAAACCGCTTTACAAAGGGCGTTCCACCTTCTATAATGTCCTCTGTCCGGTTTTCAACCCGGGACTAAAAACCCAAGCAGTCACAAACGGCCGCCGCGGATGCGCTCACATCTGCAGGCTGTTTCCTGAGGGGACTGAAGGGAGGGTAGAAGAATGTCCAGTGTTATTGTAAAAGAGAATGAAACGTTAGACTCTGCACTGCGCCGTTTCAAGAGAAGCTGCGCAAAGGCCGGTATCCAGCAGGAGATCCGCAAGAGAGAGCACTACGAGAAGCCGTCGGTCAAGCGCAAGAAGAAGTCCGAGGCTGCGAGAAAGAGAAAGTACAACTGATCGATCCTGAATCACAGCAGGATGAGATAAACAACAGAAAGGCTCCGGCAGGTTGCTGCCGGAGTTTTTTCGTAGGGTGATTTGCGTGAAACTACTGCTCCTTGTGCTGGCTGCAATCGTGCTGTTCTTTGTATGTGTCATGATCATCGACAGCAAACGCTTTGTGGTCCGAACCTATACCGTGCAGTCGGCAAAGATACACACGGACAGGACGCTGGTCTTTCTGACGGACCTGCACAACCGAACGTACGGAAAGAAGAATGAAAAGCTCCTTTCTGCGATCCGGGCCCAGAATCCGGACGCGGTCCTTGTGGGCGGTGATACCATCATCTCCCATCAGGCCCGAGAGGATTCTATCAGATGGATGCAGGTAACACTGGATCTGTACGGGAAGATCGCAAAGGACTATCCCCTTTACTTTGCAGACGGAAACCACGAGGGACGGCTCTTTGATCCAAGAGAGGAGAACGGGGCGAGCGGGGCAAATCTCCTCCGGGCAATCGATGAGACAACCTGCCACAAGGCAGTGTATCTGAACAACAGGACGGTGTACCTCGGGGATCTTGCGATTACGGGTCTTGACCTTCCGATGGACTCCTATCAGAAACTGAAAAGGACGGAACTTGAACGGGGAGCCGTGGAGAGCCTTGTGGGAAAAGCCGATCCGAAACATTTCCGGATTCTTCTGGCTCACAATCCGAAGTACTTTGAGGAGTACGCCCGCTGGGGGGCGGATCTTGTCCTCTCCGGACATATGCACGGGGGACTGATGCGTTTTCCGAAGCAGAGAGGTGCCATCGCACCGGATCTGTCTCTGTTCCCGCCCTATGCCTGGGGAACCTGTTTCCTGAAGAAGGGATCGGCGGGCAAAAGCTCCCTGAGGGCGGGGGAAAGAAAAGTGCATCTTCCCCTGGATACCTGTGAGATGATTCTCTCCTGCGGACTTGGAAGCCATACGCTCCCCATACGGATCTTCAACCCGGGGGAACTGACGGTGGTGAAACTCAAGGGGCAGAAAAAACAGAGGTAGGATATGGGACCGGAGCTCAAACTGGAAAAGTATGAGGGACCGCTGGATCTTCTGCTGCACCTCATCGAAAAGAACAAATTTGATATCTTCGACATCCCGATTGCAGAGATTACCGATCAGTACATGGAGTATATCGGAAAGCTCCAGGACATCGAGGAGGACATGGACGTCATGAGCGAGTTTCTTGTCATGGCATCGGAACTTCTCGATATCAAATGCCGGATGCTCCTGCCCCGTGAGGTGAATGAAGAGGGAGAGGAAGAGGACCCCAGGGATGAACTGGTCCAGCAGCTTCTGCAGTACAAGATGTGCCGGTATGCAACCGAGGAGCTGAAGAGCCGGGAAAAGGACGCACAGAGAAACCTCTATCACTGCCGGCAGCTGCCGAAGGAGGTGGAAAGCTATGTGCCGCCGGTCAACTACAGCACACTGCTTTCCGGCACGAATGCCGCAGCTCTCACGAAAATCTTCGAGGATGTCCTGAAACGCCAGAAATACCGCGTCGATCCGGTGCGTGCGGGATTCGGAAAGATCGAAAAGCAGGAAGTCAACCTCGCATCCTGTGAGCTGTATGTCAGAGCCTACCTCAATGAACATCAGAAGACGGATTTCAGGCACCTTCTGGAGAAGGGCAACAGCAAGGACGAGGTGATTGTGACCTTTCTGGTACTTCTGGAGCTCATGAAGACCGGGAAGATAAGGGTGACCCAGTCGGAGCTTTTCGGGGAGATCGATATCGTAACCCTCGGGCACATCGACACGGGGAATGTCGACACGACGGACGATTTTTTGAAATAGCCATGGAAGATAAGACAGAACGGCACAATCTCACACCAAAGACATACACGGGAGAGGAACTTGCCTCCGCCATAGAGGCGGTTCTCTTTACAAGGGGAAAGAGCATTTCCTTTGAGGAGCTTTCAAAATCCCTCGGCGTTTCCGAATCGGACGTCATCTATGCGGGAGACCTTCTGAAGGAACGCTTCGCCTCCAGAAAGAGCGGCCTTGCCCTCGTGGAGGAAAAGGACAGTCTTTGTCTTTCCACGACAAAAGAGCAGTATGAGAACCTTGTCCGCATCGCGAAGGTGCCGAAGAAGCAGGTGCTCTCGGACGCCTGCATGGAGACCTTGTCGGTGATTGCCTATAAACAGCCGGTGACAAAGGCACAGGTGGAGACCATCCGGGGACTCTCCTGCGACTATGCGATCTCCCGTCTGATGAAGTACGACCTCGTCCGGGAACTTGGAAAAGACCGGGATCAGAAGGGCCACCCCATGCTCTACGGGACGACGGATAAGTTCCTTCAGGCGTTCGGCCTTTCGGGCCTTTCCGATCTTCCGAAGGCAAGGGAGCCGAAGAGTACCGCGAAGGAGGCAAATGGCGATACGCCGCTCGACGTATGAGCACTTGAATAGGCAGAATGCAGACGACCCTGAACAGGGGTCGTTTTTTGTTTGGCGCAATTGCCACAAACTGGCCTTTTGGAAAACGGTCAATCGTTAAATTTTTGTCAGTTCGCTACTTCGCAATTTTTTATGCCTGTGCTATACTACCCGATGTGCAGTTACAGGGCTGACTATGTCCATCGAACATTCATGTTTGCAGGCGTTAGTGGCCTATCTTTCATATGGAGGTTTAAAGTATGAGCAGTTCTTCAAAGGCGAGTGAGAGAGTCAATGCTCTCCTCGATGAAAACAGTTTCGTTGAAGTCGGCGCTCTCGTTACTGCCAGGGCCACCAACTTCAACCTGACTCCGGCAAAGACCCCCTCTGACGGCGTAGTAACCGGCTATGGTACGATTGACGGCAATCTTGTCTTCGTCTACAGCCAGGATGCGTCTGTTCTGGGCGGGTCCATCGGTGAGATGCACGCGAAGAAAATCTGTGATCTCTATGATCTCGCCATCAAGACCGGTGCACCCATCATCGGTCTTCTGGATTCGACCGGCATCCGCCTGCAGGAGGCGACCGATGCACTCAATGCATTCGGCACCATCTATGCAAAGCAGGCACAGGCTTCCGGCGTGATCCCGCAGATCGCAGGTGTTTTCGGCAACTGCGGCGGCGGCCTTGCCCTGGTCGCAGGCATGAGCGATTTCACGTTCATGTGCGATAGCGCAAAGCTCTTCGTCAATTCCCCGAATGCACTTCCGAAGAATTCAGAGGATAAGAAAGATACGTCCGCAGGTGCTTTCAAGTCGGCTGCAGGCTGTGTCGATCTGGTTGCCACCGAGGACGAGGTTCTCTCGAAGATCCGTGAGCTGGTGACCCTGCTTCCGTCCAACAACGAGGACGAGGCTGTCACCGAGTGTGATGATGATCTCAACCGTGCCACTGAGAACTTCGAGAACGGCATGGCAGATCCGTCCGTGTTTGTCGCAGATGTGGCAGATAACAATGCGTTCTTTGAGACGAAGGCAGGCTTTGCACCGGAGATGGCAACAGGCTTTATCCGCCTGAACGGCCAGACCGTCGGTGTCGTCGCAAACCGCGCTGCTTCCTATGATGAGAACGGCAAGGAAGAGACGACCTACGGCACGACGCTCACGAGCAATGGCTGCACCAAGGCAGCAAGATTCGTCCGCTTCTGCGATGCCTTCGAGCTTCCGGTCCTTTCCTTCACGAATGTCACCGGCTTTACGGCAACCGAGGATGAGGAGAAGACCATTGCGGCCGCAGCAGCATCTCTTGCTGCTGCCTTCGCAGAGACTACCTCTCCGCGTGTCAATGTCGTCCTGAAGGCCATCGGCAGCAGCTATGTTGTCATGAACTCCAAGGCGCTGGGCGCTGACATCACGATTGCTCTTCCGGATGCGAAGATCGGTGTTGTGGACGCTTCCTTTGCAGGCAAGGTTCTGGCAAAGGACGGCGAGGACCCGGCCAAGGTCGCTGCAGAGTACGATGAGCTGCAGAACAGCTCCGCAAGTGCGGCTTCCCGCGGCTATGTCGATCAGCTCGTCGATTCTGTGGACATGAGAAAGTATCTCATCGGTGCATTCGAGATGCTCTACACAAAGAGAGAGGACCTGGTATCCAGAAAGCACAGCACCATTTAATACAGAAGGAGACGAGGTAAGAATGAAGAAGAACGCGAAAAAACTTGCAGCGGTTCTGGGAGTCGTCACCTGTGCATTTACGATGTCTGTGATACCTGCATTTGCTGAGAGCGCAGCACCCGCTTCGACAGACGGGACCACGTCCGATCTGCCGGAAGGGGTGACGAGCGACAATCAGCAGCTCTACGGCGAGGCCTACACGCTGCTCTCCTATGTCGATCAGCTCTACAAGGCAGGACTTTCCGAGGGCGATGCGGATTTCGACAACATGATGAACGTGCTGGGCGCATATTACAACTGCGATCCGGCGGTCGTCAGCAACGCATATGATACCTGGACCGAGTCCGCTGCAAACCTTGGTGACTACGATATTCAGAATGAGTACCCGGTACTGGCAAGCTGCGAGACCAACAGTGAGGGAGTCGAGGTCATCGACCTGACCGTCGACGGTGACAAGCATGATGCCGAGTTCATCGTCTATCTGGATCCCTCGATGGAGTACTCCTCCACGAGCGGTGTGAGCCAGATCTACACGCTGACCAGTGTGGCTGTCAATGTCGACTATTCCATGGGCGAGAAGATGGAGCAGGCAGGTCTTAACACCGTGCTTGGCATGGGCACGACCTTCGTGGTCCTGATCCTTCTGGCCTTCCTGATTTCCCTGTTCCGCTTTATCCCGAAGATCCAGGCGGCCTTTGCAAAGAAGAACGAGCCTGAGGAAGAGGAAGCGGCACCGACTGCTGCGGAGATCGCAGGAGAGGCTGCTCCGGCGGAAGAGAATCTTGCCGATGACGGCGAGCTTGTCGCTGTCATCGCCGCTGCCATCGCTGCAAGCGAGGGCGCAGCAACCACGGACGGCTTTGTGGTCCGTTCGATCCGTAAATCCAGAAAGCGCTGGTAATCACCAGTTCAGAACAAAACAATTTCAATCGTTTACTTTGGAGGTTTTAAGATGAAGAACTATACCATTACGGTAAATGGCACAGCATATGATGTCACGGTAGAAGAGACCGGCGCTTCCGCATCTGCTCCGGCTGCTCCCAAGGCTGCCGCAGCTCCCAAGGCAGCAGCTCCTGCTGCTCCCAAGAAGGCAGCAGCATCTGCAGGCGCAGGCTCCATTCAGATCAAGGCCGGCGCAGCAGGCAAGGTCTTCAAGATCGAAAAGAAGGTCGGCGATGCCGTCAAGAAGGGTGATTCCGTTGTTGTCATCGAGGCCATGAAGATGGAGATCCCGATGGTTGCTCCTCAGGATGGCACGGTTGCATCGATCGACTGCGCAGTCGGCGATGCATGCGAGTCCGGTGCGGTTCTGGCAACGCTCAACTAATCCAGAGTGTAACTACCAACCGCATCTTGGAGGTAATAACGTAAATGTCTTATATTGCAAATACACTGACAAACTTATTACACCAGACAGCGTTCGCCAACCTGACCTTTGGCAATGTGATCATGATTGCAGTCGCCTGCGTTTTCCTGTATCTGGCGATTGTCCATGATTTCGAGCCTCTGCTTCTGGTGCCGATTGCCTTCGGCATGCTGCTCGTCAACATCTATCCCGACATCATCGCAGCACCGACCGCAACCAGCAACGGCGGACTTCTCTGGTATTTCTACGAACTGGATCAGTGGTCGATCTTACCGTCCCTGATCTTCATGGGCGTCGGTGCCATGACGGATTTCGGTCCCCTCATTGCAAACCCGGCGAGCTTCCTTCTGGGCGCAGCTGCTCAGTTCGGTATCTTCGCTGCCTACTTCGGCGCCATCGCGATGGGCTTCAACGGCAAGGCCGCTGCAGCAATCTCCATCATCGGCGGTGCTGACGGCCCGACTTCCATCTTCCTGTGCTCGAAACTGGGCCAGACGGATCTGATGGGACCCATCGCCGTCGCAGCGTACTCCTACATGTCCCTGGTCCCGATCATTCAGCCTCCGATCATGAAGCTGTTCACGACCAAGAAAGACCGTCAGATCAAGATGGAGCAGCTTCGTCCGGTGTCCAAGCTCGAGAGAATCCTGTTCCCGATCGTCGTTACGATCGTCGTCTGCATGATCCTTCCGACCACGGCACCGCTTGTCGGTCTGCTGATGCTCGGCAACCTGTTCCGCGAGTGCGGCGTTGTCCGTCAGCTGCAGGAGACTGCATCCAACGCCATGATGTACATCGTCGTCATCCTGCTGGGTACTTCCGTCGGTGCTACGACCTCTGCTGAGGCATTCCTGAATGTCACGACCTTAAAGATCGTCGCTCTCGGCCTCATCGCTTTCATGTTCGGTACCGCAGCCGGTGTCTGGTTCGGCCAGCTGATGAAGCTCGCTACACATGGCAAGGTCAATCCGCTCATCGGATCCGCCGGTGTTTCGGCAGTTCCTATGGCAGCCCGTGTTTCTCAGAAGGTCGGTGCCGCGGATGATCCCACGAACTTCCTTCTGATGCACGCTATGGGCCCGAACGTTGCAGGTGTCATCGGCACCGCAGTCGCTGCCGGTGTGTTCATGGCAGTGTTCGGAATCTAAAGTACAAGGAGTTTATACAATGGCAGATAATACTTTTGCTAGTAATAAGCCGGTACAGATCATGGAGACCGTCCTTCGTGATGCAGGTCAGTCCCTGATCGCTACCAGAATGCCCATCGAGATCATGGAGCCCATTGCCGACAAGATGGATGACATCGGCTATGCGGCTGTCGAGTGCTGGGGCGGCGCTACGTTCGATACGTGCCTGCGTTACCTGCACGAGGATCCGTGGGAGAGACTCAGAACCCTGAAGAAGCACTTCAAGAAGACTCCCACCCAGATGCTGCTGCGCGGCCAGAACATCCTCGGCTATGCACACTATGCAGATGATGTCGTCGAAGCCTTCGTCGACAAGTCCGTTGAGAACGGCATCGACAGAATCCGTATCTTCGACTGCCTGAACGATCTGCGCAACCTTGAGACCGCTGTCAAGGCAACCAAGAAGACCGGCAAGCACGCACAGGTCGCTCTGGCCTACACGCTGGGCGAGGCCTACAACGATGAGTACTGGATGAACATCGCCAAGGAAATCGAGTCCATGGGCGCTGATTCCATCTGCATCAAGGATATGGCCGGCCTGTTAAAGCCCTATGAGGCTTACAAGCTCGTCACGGCTCTGAAGAAGGGCACGGCTCTTCCGATCGACCTGCACACGCACTACACCTCCGGCGAAGCTTCCATGACCTACCTGAAGGCTGCCGAGGCGGGTGTCGACATCATCGACTGCGCCATCAGCCCGTTCGCCATGGGTACTTCCCAGCCGGCAACCGAGTGCATGGTTGCTGCCTTCGAAGGAACGCCGCGTGACACGGGTCTGTCCCAGGATAAGCTCAAGGAGATCGCTGATTACTTCACACCGTACCGTGAGGAGTGCATCAAGAGCGGCCGCATGAGCACGAAGGTCCTCGGCGTCAACATCCGCACGCTCCTGTATCAGGTCCCGGGCGGCATGCTTTCCAACATGATCTCCCAGCTGAAGGATCAGGGCGCTTCCGATCGTCTGACCGAAGTGCTTGAGGAGGTTCCGAGAGTCCGTGAGGATCTCGGTGAGCCGCCGCTTGTCACCCCGTCCTCTCAGATCGTGGGCACGCAGGCTGTCATGAACGTCCTGATGGGCGAGAGATACAAGATCTCCACCGATCAGACCAAGAACTTCGTCCGCGGCAAGTACGGCAGAACCATTCGCCCGATGAACCCGGATGTTGTCAAGAAGATCATCGGCGACGAGAAGCAGATCACCTGCAGACCGGCAGATCTCATTCCGCCGCAGATGGACAAGTACCGCGAAGATGCCAAGAAGGTCGGCGCAAAGAGCGAAGAGGATGTTCTGTCCTATGCACTCTTCCCGCAGGTCGCAACTGACTTCTTCAAGTGGAGAGAAGCGCAGGAGACCGGCAACGATGCAACAAAGGCTGACAAGGCCAACGGCGCATACCCTGCCTGAGTTTCCGGCTCGTTCTGAATAAGACATAAAAAAGAGGATCGCATCCGTGAAGGGTGCGATCCTTTTTGTCATCCGTATGATTTTGCAACAGAGTGCGAAGATTACTGGTACGTTCCGGTCATCACGACGCTGCGGGAAGACTTCCGTTCCTTGTTCTCCCGGTAGGCCTGGATGCAGGGCTGCAGAATGCTCTGCCTTGTCACGATGCCGATGAAGACGCCGCCATCATCGACGACAGGCACGAAGTTCTGGGTCTTGGCGTACTGGAAGAGCTCCGAGATATCCGCATCTGCGCGGACCGGTGTATAGTCACGCTTCCTGTGAATGCCGGAAATCGGGCGGTCCTCCACCATGGCCGGTGATGCGTTCTGCCGCATCAGCTCCCGAAGGAGATCTCCTTCGGAGAGGGAACCGACGTACTTTCCGGTTGCATCATTGATAAGCGGAACCGTCGTAAACTCGTGCACTTCCAGACGGTGCAGAGCCTGCCCCACCGTGTCATTCTCAAACACACAGTCAACATCCATCTTCGGTGTCATCAGAAACAGAATGTTCATTCGCGATATACCCCCCGGACTATGCCGTCAGTAAACGATGTTCTCTGCGAGCTTTTCGGCTTCCTCGCTGCCCAGAAAATGTTCGACGATGGCAAGTGCAAACGGAATCGCGGTCCCCATTGCCTGCGATGTGATGATGTTGCCATCTACGGTTACCTTTTCCCTGGTCAGGATCGCATCCCCCCGGATGAGATCCTCATACCGGCCGGGATTGCAGGTGGCACGCCGATCCTTCAAAAGACCTGCATGTGCCAGAATGGTGGGTGCTGCGCAGATGGCAGCGACCATGCGGCCTTCCTTCACGAAGCGCTTTACATTGGACACCAGCATATCATTCGCCTCAAGATTCGGTGTCCCCGGCATCCCGCCTGGCAGGATCAGCATGTCATAGGCATCAAAGTTAATTTTGGAAATTGTGGTGTCTGCCTCAAAGGTGACGTTGTGGGAGGAGACAACCGTTCTGGTCTCATTGATCGAGACCATGGTCACGGGCAGGTGCGCCCGCTTCAGGACATCTGCCGTCGCAAGAGCCTCGACTTCCTCACAGCCGTCTGCGAGAAACAGGGCGATGTTCCGGTTATCAGAAACAGAATTCATGGTAATAATGCCTCTCTGAATGGATGGATTTCGGGGATCGTTTGTTGATTTCCACGACCCGATTTCATTATAGGACCCGCCGGTGGGAAAATCCATGACCCAAATCTTAACATTCAGTGAAGCTTTACCGGTCTGTACGAAGCGTTACGGGACATGTCCGTCTTTCGCAGGAAGAGCATTTGCGGTAAGATGGACCCATACAGAAGGATCCTCCGCGTGCGAACTGTCTGTGAGCACAAGGAGAAGAGAATCGAAAAGCACAGCCCCGGCTCTGATGGACAGGTCCACACAGCCGGCTCTGTCTTTTGTCATGCAATAAGGAGCATCTCAACATGTATCGATTTGCGATCTACGGAAAAGGCGGCATCGGAAAGAGCACCACGGCGGCTGCGCTCTCCTGTGCCTTTGCATCGAAAGGGCTGAAGGTCCTGCAGGTCGGCTGTGACCCGAAGGCGGATTCCACGCTGTACCTGCACGGCGGCAAGAGGATTCCGGCCATCCTGGATACCCTGAAAAAGAAGCGGGATCTTGCCACCCTGGATGAGCTGGTTTACCCCGGCGTCCACGGAATCTGCTGCGCAGAGGCCGGCGGTCCCACCCCGGGGCTTGGCTGCGCGGGACGCGGCATTGCTGCGGCCTTTGAGGCGCTCGAGGAGAGGGAGGCCTTTGAGGTCTTAAAGCCGGACGTTGTCCTCTATGACGTCCTCGGAGATGTTGTCTGCGGCGGCTTTGCCATGCCGATCCGCGAGGGGTATGCGGACCAGGTGTACATTGTGACGAGCGGGGAAAACATGGCAATTTATGCCGCGGCGAACATCGCGACCGCAGTGGAAAACTTTAAGGACAGGGGCTATGCCACAATCGGCGGTGTCATCCTGAATCGGAGGAACGTGCCGGATGAAAGAGAAAAGGTGGAGACACTGTGCAGTGATATCCACGCGGATCTTGTTGCGGATCTTCCGAGGGACAACCATATCGAGGAGGCAGAGAGCAGAGGAAAACCGGTCATGGAGCTCTTCCCCGACTGCGGCTATGCAAGGGCAGTAAACGGTCTTGCGACCTACATGCTCTCTCACGGCATTGACCGGAAGGAGGATGAGATTTGACACCCGGATATCATGAGATGAAGGACATGCCCTTTTCCTACAATGCGGACGACGGGCTTCTCTATTCTTCCCCCTGCCGCGGTGTCTGGAACATCGTCCATTACGGCCTTCTGGTGCCGGAGGGCCACCAGATCTACGTCTGCCCGACAAGCTGTCTTCGCGGTGTCGTGCTGACGACGGCGGAGATGGGGGCCATGGATCATCTGTCCACGATCACGGTGGGAGAGGACAACATCCTGAACGGTGACATGGAGGAGGAACTGCTCCACGGCACCGAGAAAATCCTGAACACCCTGAAAAAGCGCCCGCGCATGGTCATGATCTTCACGAGCTGCATCCATCACTTCCTTGCCGTGAACTATCAGAGGGTCTATAGGCTTCTTCGAAAGGAGTATCCGGACATCGACTTCATCGACTGCTACATGGATCCCATCATGCGCCGGAAGATCCCGGCGGACCCGAGTCTTCGGCGGCAGATTCTGCGCGTCCTGAAGAAGGCGCCGAAGGATCCAAAGCGCTGTTCCTTTGTCGGCAACTGCTTCCCGATGAACGAGTACTGCGACCTCTATCATCATCTTGTATCAAACGGGATTGCGATCTCGGACCTCACCACGATGAAAAACTATGATGAGTTCCGTCTCATGGAGACTTCGTTCGTAAACTTTACGTTCCAGCGCAAGGCCGACTGGGCGGGAAAGGATCTGGAAATCCGCCTGCAGCAGAAATGGGTGAGTCTTCACAACGGCTATGACTATGACCGGATCGATTCGGACATGGATAGGGCATCGGAAGCCATGAATATCCCGGCACCCCGGGAAGAGGAGATCCGAAAGCAGCGGGAGCTTACCGACAGAGCCGTTGACCATTGCAGAAAGACGCTTGCGGGGACGCCGGTATCTCTTGACTACACGGCGGTGGAGAATCCGCTCGAACTTGCCCTGTTTCTCATTGAGAAGGGATTTCACGTCGAGTCGGTCCTCATCGACAGCATCGTGGAATCAAAGGAAGTGTTTGAGGCTCTTCAGAAGAGAGCGCCGCACCTCAAGGTCTACTCGTCCCTGGATCCTTCCATGCGGCAGGTGCTTCGCTCCCATGAGGGAAAGCTTGTCGCCATCGGGCAGAAGAGCGCCTACTTCAATGAAACGGATTACTTTGTCAACATGACCGAAAATGCAGGCATGTACGGGTACCGGGGGATCCGGCGCCTGATGGAGCTTGTGGAGGAGGCTGCAGCAAAAAAGAAGCCGATGCGGGATCTGGTGCAGCACAAGGGCTGGCATGCCGGACCTTCCTTTGAGGATCTGTGTGAGATGGAGAGAAGACGGGAGGCGGGAAATGTCTGACTGGCATGTCCATGTGTATACCTCAACCTATACCGCGGATGTTTCCGGCGTGTGCAGCGCCATGTATGAGCTTGGCGGCATGACGGTGCTGCATGATCCGAGCGGCTGCAACAGCACCTATACGACCCATGATGAGCCCCGCTGGTACGACTCTGATTCCCTGATGTTCGTCTCCGGACTCGACGAGCTGACCGCAGTCTACGGCGATGACAACGTTCTTGTCGACAACGTGACAAGGACCGCGAAGGCCTTAAATCCCCGCTTCATCACCCTCTGCGGGGCATCGATCCCGCACATCATCGCCTTTGACTTCAGGGGCGTTGCAAGGCTCATCGAGGAGAAGACGGGGCTCCCGGTCCTTCCTGTCCCCACAGACGGGCTTCGCCTCTATACGAGCGGTGTCGGTCTTGCGCAGCGGGCGTTTCTCCGGCGCTTTGGCGTCCATTCTGCAGAAAAGCGAAAAGGCGCTGTCAATCTCCTTGGCGTGACGCCGATTGACTTCTCGAGGCAGGAGATTGTCGATGCGATGAAGGAAGCACTTACTGCGCGGGGATATACCGTCAATGCCTGCTTCTCGATGGGAGATTCCTTCGAGAAGCTGACGAAGGCATCGGAAGCAGAAGTCAATGTTGTAGTCTCCTCCGCAGGATTCCTTCCTGCAAAATACCTGCAGGCAAAGTACCACATGCCCTATGTCGTAGGCACCCCGATCGGGAAGAAGATGGGAGATGCTCTGTCAGATGCCATTTCGAAGGCGATGGGAACAGGGGAGAATGTCTCAGCCGTAAGTCCCGCGGAAGAGGATTCTGCGGATCTTCTCATCATCGGGGAGGAGGTGCTCTCGAAAAGTCTTGCAAGGGCCATTGCCCTCGAAACGGGAGAGCGCTGCCGCGTGCTCTTTCCGGATCCCGACGAGGGAATCGATGAGGACCGTCTGCTGTCCATGATCGGTAAGGCAAGGACCGTGATTGCAGACCCCCTGTACCGGCCTGCTGTGGAAACGCAAGGTGCCACATTGATTCCGCTGCCGCATGAAGGATATTCCGGGCGGATCTATCGTGCGCTGATCCCGGTTTTCTGCGGGGATGGCTTTGATATTTCGGCATTTCTTTTGGGAGGCTGTTCATGACAGAGGAAGAACACACGGAATCAAGAATTGCGATGATCTCGATCATCCTGGAGAATACCGTGGAGAGTGAGGCCTTAAATGACATTCTCCATGAGTACCGGGATTATATCATCGGCCGCATGGGCATACCCTACCGGGAAAAGGGACTGTACCTGATCTCGGTGGCAGTCGATGCCCCACAGAACGTAACCAGCGCCCTGACCGGAAGGCTTGGAAGGCTGAAGGATGTGAGCGTCAAGACCGCGTATTCAAAGAAGTGACATGGATATGGACGAGAAAGAACGTATTGACTGCCTTTTTGAGACAGGAGAACTCCCCCTTTCGGAATATGCCCCGCTCATTGATGAGAGATCTAAAGAGGCATCGGAGTATCTCTTTGAAAAGGCCAGAATCCGGCAGGAGGAGAACTTCGGCAAACGGGTCTTCCTCCGGGGGATCATTGAGTTTTCCAATTTCTGCCGCTGTGACTGTCTCTACTGCGGCATACGCAAATCGAATGCGCATGCAGAGCGCTATCATCTGACAAAGGATGAGATTCTCTCCTGTGCAAGACAGGGGTATGGCTTCGGATTCCGCACCGTTGTTCTGCAGAGCGGCGAGGATCTTTCCTATACCGATGAAATGATCTGCGACATTGTCTCCTCCATCCGGGCACAGATGCCGGACATGGCCGTGACGCTCTCCGTCGGAGAGAAGGACAGAGCCTCCTATGAGCGCTATTTTGATGCCGGAGCGGACCGCTACCTTCTGCGCCATGAGAGCGCCTCGCCGGATCTGTATGCAAAGCTCCACCCTGCGGCGCAGACACTGGAGAACCGCATCCGCTGTCTCTATGACCTGAAGGACATCGGCTATCAGGTGGGCGCCGGGATGATGCTGGAGACCCCGTATCAGAAGACGGAGGACCTCGTGGAGGATCTGCTGTTCCTCAGACAGCTTCGCCCCGAGATGATCGGGATCGGCCCGTTCATCCCGCACAAAGATACGCCCTTCCGTGGAGAAAAGGAGGGGAGCACGGATCTTTGCCTTTTCATGATCGGGGTCCTGCGGCTGATGTTCCCGAAGGCTCTGATTCCCGCGACCACGGCGCTTGGCACCGTGAATCCTCTGGGACGGGAGAAGGGGATTCTTGCCGGTGGAAATGTCATCATGCCAAACCTCTCGCCAAAGCGCGTGAGGGGCAAGTATTTGCTCTATGACGGAAAGATCTGCACCGGAGAGGACGCATCCCAGTGTCAGGGCTGCATCCGGGGCAGAATGAAGCGGATCGGCTACGAGGTGGATCCGGGACGCGGAGACTATCCGGGCTGGGTGAGAAGGGAGAGGACATGAACGAAAAAACAGAACTTGCGATCGGCATCCTCTGCTTTGGCGCCGGCTGCATTGCAGCTGCAACATCGGGGGTAATCGGAGCATTGCTCGCCGGACTTGCCGGGTGCCTTCTCGGCGGAGGACTTGGCTTTCTCCTCTTTTCGGCAATCGAAGGAAGCGGCCATGTCACGGAAGGTACGAAAAAGGCACTCTTTGTTCTGCTGGCCATTCCGGTTCTTGTCATGGTTCTCTTTATTCACCTTGGAGCAGCGCTTCCCGTCTCCCTGTTTGTATCCGGAATCCTGACCGAAGGGATTTTACTCAGTAACGGTCTTCTTTGCGGGTATCTGGCCGCAGACCGGAAGATGCTGGAGATGGCACAGGTGTTTCGCATGCCGGGTGAAAATGTCCTCCGGTATCTCGTCCTTCCATCTGCAAAAAACGCGCTTGAAAGAAGGATTCCTCTGGGATTTCTGGTTTGCTTTGCCCTTGGCCTTGCCGGATGCGCAGGAGTATTTTCCCTGACTCTTTGTGTCAGCCTTCTTCTTGCTGCCTTCGGGGCGGGGCTTCTCGCCGCGTTTTTTGTATCTCATCTTTTCGGAAAGGCACTGTCATGACAATCCAGGTGGAAGACGTTTCAAAGGCGTTTGCGGGAAAGAGCGTGCTCTCGCATTTCAATCTCGAGATTGCCTCGGATACCTGCTATGCCGTTGTCGGGGAGAAGGGATCCGGAAAGACGACTCTCTGCCGTCTGCTTCTGGGACTTGAGAGACCGGACTCCGGCAGGATCCGGCTCCTTGGGGATTACAAGTATGCGGGCGTCAATGCGGGGGCGGTCTTCGAGGAAGACCGGCTCTTTGAGAACATGACGGCGGTGGAAAACGCCGCCCTCATCAGCAAAAGGCTCTCGGAAAAGATCGCGGCAGAGGAACTCTCAAAACTGCTTCCGAAAGAGAGGCTGACGGTTCCGGTATCGGATCTTACAGAGGCGGAGAGACGGCTCGTCTGTATTGTACGGGCAACACTTGTGCCATCCGATGTCCTTGTCTTTGACGAACCCTTTACGGGACTGACGAAGGAGCAGAGAAAGAGCGCTCTGGACTATGTTCTTTCCGTGAAGGGGACGCCCCCCCTTGTCATCACCTCGGAAACCTATGAAGGACTCTCCTTTGCAAAGAAGGTGGACATTCATGAAGGGATTGCCCTGCAGCAGGTCTGAAGACCATTCCCTGTTTGTCTTCATTGCAGTCAGGGCTTTTCCTGTTTATAATGGGCTCATGGGCATTCTGCGCCCATCACACGGTTTATACACCCCTGCAACGAACGCAGTGAAAGAGGAGAGGATGACATATGATTACTGGGGATAAAAGTTTCGTCAGTTACAAGCACAAGGTCATGGAGGAAGTGGCCAAGCTTGCCTGGAGCGATCAGCTTGACCAGCAGCACGAGGAGGAGCTGATTCTGAAGCTTGTCCCGGGTCCGAAGCCGACCTATCGCTGCTGCATCTACAAGGAGAGAGAGGTCACGCGCCAGAGAATCATTCTGTCCCTTGGCGAGAACCTGCCGTCCTGCCCGGACTCGAAGAATGAAGTTCAGGTCATCAAGCCGGCCTGCGACGAGTGTCCGCTGGCTGCCTATACGGTCACCGATAACTGCCGTCATTGCCTGGGCGAAGCCTGCCTGAATTCCTGCCGTTTCGGCGCGATCACGATTACCGAGCGCTCCCACATCGATCCCTCGAAGTGCAAGGAGTGCGGCATGTGCGCAAAGAACTGCCCGTACGGCGCGATCGTCCATCTGATCCGCCCCTGCAAGTCCACCTGCCCGGTCGGCGCCATCAGCTACGACGAGTACGGCTTCTGCGTCATCGATGAGAACAAGTGCATCAACTGCGGCCAGTGCATCCATGCATGTCCGTTCGGAGCCATCGGCTCCAAGACGTATCTGACCCATGTCATCCAGGCGATCAAGGCCGGCAAGGAAGTCTACGCCATGGCAGCTCCCGCAACAGAGGGCCAGTTCGGCGAGGACATCACGATGGAATCCATTCGCACGGCGTGCAAGGAGCTGGGCTTCACGGATATGGTCGAGGTCGGTCTCGGCGGCGATATGACGGCTGCTTTCGAGTCTGCCGAGTGGACCGAGGCTCTTCGCGAGGGACGGAAGGTGACAACCTCCTGCTGCCCTGCCTTTATCAACATGCTGCGCAAGCACTTCCCGGAGCAGTACGAGAAGAACATGTCCACGACCGTCTCCCCCATGTGCGCAGTATCCCGCTACATCAAGACCGTTCACCCCGGTGCCATCACCGTCTTCATCGGACCCTGCATCGCAAAGAAGTCCGAGGCTTCGGACAAGTCGGTACCGGACAATGCCGATTACGCAATCACCTACGGTGAGTTCCGCGCACTGCTTCGCTCAAGAGGCATCACGGTCAAGCCGGAGCCCAATGATTATCAGGAGTCCTCAATCTTCGGCAAGCGCTTTGCAACCAGCGGCGGTGTCGCAAAGGCTGTTCTCGAGTGCATGGCAGAAAGAGGAGAGGATATCTCCCATATCACCTACAAGCAGGCAGCCGGCGGCCAGATGTGCAAGACCGCTCTGACGCTGCTCAAGATGGGGCGTCTTCCCGAGGATTTCGTCGAGGGCATGGTCTGCGAGGGCGGCTGCGTCGGCGGCCCGTCCAAGCACCGCACCGAGGTCGAGATTCACAAGGCCAGAGAGACGCTGCTCTCCCAGGCCGATGACCGAAAGGTTCTCGCGAACCTGCGCACGTTCCCGGCAATGGAGGAAATGTCCATGCACCGCGACGGGCATCTGGATCCGGAGGAGTCACACAGAATCCTTTCCGGCGAGAAGATCTGATCTTTTTGGTGACGCAACATATACAGGGGCTGTCGGGGAACCGGCAGCCTCTCGTTTTTTCGAGGAACTCTCATGTATCAGGATAATGGTTTATCACCGAAATATGCCGGGCGGCTCTACCTTGCTGCTCTTATCGTGCCGGAGGCGGCTTCGGCTCTGCTTGCTTTTTTCTGGCCAGACATCCTTTCCGTCATTTCCGGGAACCTGTGCCTGAATGTACTGTTCAGTGAGACCATCTTTCTCCTTTTGGTGACCCTGGCCTGCGGCTTTGCGCCGGGATCCTTGCGGGATCAGCTGGGGCTGAACAGTGTGCGCCCTGCAACCCTTCTTCTCTGCATACTTCTTGTCATTGTCATGGAGCCGGTGATTCAGCTGCCGAATATCTGGACCAGCGATCTGTTCGGCAATGCGGTATCCGACATGACCTCAGGCATGGAGACGGGACCTTCCTGGTGCCTGTTTCTTCTCATGGCCGTCTACGGGCCTTTGATGGAGGAGCTTTTGTGCAGAGGGTTTATCTACCGGAACCTTCGCGCCTCGGGTCACATCGCAGGGGCGGTGATCGTGTCGGCGCTCTGCTTCGGGATTCTTCACGGCAACATCAATCAGGCTTCCTATGCGATCGTCATCGGCATCTACTTTGCGGCAGTCTGCGAGGTGACGGGGAGCATCTGGCCCTCGTTTTTCATGCACTTTCTGATCAACGGAACCTCCGTTGCGGCTCTTGTCTATGAGGAACAGACAGGCGGCAGCATCGATGCGGCATCGGAGAGTCTTTCCGACTACCTGCCCTGCGATGAGAAGATGCTCTACCTGGTGCTTGGAATTGCAGCGATCGCAGCCGTCATTCTTTCAATTCTCATAATCCGGGGAATCGCACGGCTTGAGGCGGGACGCAACCTTTCCGCAAAGGATGTGGTGCCGCGGGAAGAGAGGTGCGCGGTTCTTACACCGACGATGGTGATTGCGCTCCTTATCGGGATTCTCATCATTGTTGCGGTCACGTATTTTACACTGCCGCAGGTCATGGATTCGTTCCGATTCCGGTCGGAATTCCTGCCGCGGTAAGATGAATGGGGAAAATTTGAGATTTTTGCCCTGCGGGGGCCGGGAAAGCCTTTTATTTCCCGGCTCCCTTGTGTTATACTAACGAACTGTGTTCTTATGGTTTCATCAGGCAATGGCGGCCTGCATCCGGGAGCACCCAAAATACAAGATAAACGAACGCAGGAGGATATCATGAGCGTCAGTGTTGAGAAGCTCGAGAATAGCATGGCCAAACTCACGATCGAAGTGAGCGCCGAGGATTTCAGCAAGGCCCTGAACAAGGTCTATAACAAGGAAAAGGGCAGGATTTCGATCAATGGCTTCCGCAAGGGCAAGGCACCGCGGAAGGCTGTTGAGCGTGTTTACGGTGCAGGCGTCTTCTATGAGGACGCTGCAAACGAGTGCATCAACAACACTTACACTGCTGCAGCGAAGGAGTCCGGTGAGGACATCGTTTCCAATCCGTCCATCGAAGTGACCCAGATCGAAGAGGGCAAGCCCCTTGTCTATGTCGCTGAAGTGGCTCTTCGCCCTCCGGTGACCCTTGGCCAGTACAAGGGTGTTGAGGTCGACAAGCTGCCCTCCGACGAGGCAACTGACGATGACATCAACAATGAGCTGAAGCGTCAGCAGGAAGCAAACGCAAAGACCAACGAGATCACCGACCGCCCGGTGAAGGACGGCGATGAGGTCACCCTGGACTTTGCAGGCACGGTAGACGGCAAGGCCTTCGAGGGCGGCACCGCTTCCGATTATGAGCTGAAGATCGGCTCTCATTCCTTCATTGACAACTTCGAGGATCAGCTCGTCGGCATGAACATCGGCGAGGAGAAGGATGTCAACGTGACCTTCCCCGAGGACTATGCGCAGAAGGATCTTGCCGGAAAGCCGGCTGTGTTCCACTGCACGATCAAGAAGATCAAGGAGAAGATTCTGCCGGAGCTCAATGATGCATTCGCAGATGAGGTCTCCGAGTTCTCCACTCTTGAGGAGTACAAGCAGGACATCGCAAAGAAGGCTCACGAGCGCAAGGCTGAGAACAACAAGAACCAGAAGGAGAATCAGGCAATCGACAAGGTCATCGACAATGCGACCATCGATATCCCGGCTCCGATGCTCTCCACAACGCAGGAGAACATCCTGAACGAGTATTCTCAGTCGATGATGATGCAGGGCATCCGCTTTGATGACTATCTCAACTACCTCGGCATGACCCGTCAGCAGTTCCTCGATGAGGTCAAGCCGCAGGCGGAGAAGAGAATCCGCACGAGACTGTGCCTGGAGGAGATCGCAAAGGCCGAGAACATCGAGGCCACCGAAGAGGACGTCCAGAAGGAGATAGAGGATCTCGCAAAGCAGTACAACATGGAGATCGACCGTGTGAAGAAGATCTTCGAGGACGATGCGGATCAGATGAAGAGCCTGAAGAGTGACATTCAGGTTCGCAAGGCCGCTGATCTTGTCCGCGACAATGCCGTCGAGGTCGAGAAGAAGGAAGAGCCCAAGGAAGAAGAGAAGAAGGACGCAGAATAATTCCGAATAAGGGATTTGGCGATCTGGCGGGAGCAGCTCTGTTGCAGGGCCGCCTCCCGCTTTTTTGTCTTCTGAGCGGATTTCAAAGGAACAGGAACCTTTCTTAAAAAAATATGAAATCCCCTGCATCGCCCTTGCAATCGGTGGGGCTATGGCCTAAGATAAACTCATCTATTATAAATGTAATAGAACAGATACATTCATTTACGAACGCAAAGGAAGGATACGATTATGGCAAATACGATTCCTTATGTCATCGAGCAGACCGGCAACGGCGAGCGCTCCTATGACATTTTCTCCCGCCTTCTGAAGGAGCGGATCATTATCCTCGGCGATGAGGTCAACGATGCTTCAGCACAGCTCATTGTGGCACAGCTCCTGTATCTCGAGGGCGAGGATCCCGACAAGGATATTCAGCTCTACATCAACAGCCCCGGAGGATCCATTTCGTCCGGCATGGCCATCTATGACACGATGAAGTTCATCAAGTGCGATGTCTCGACGATCTGCGTCGGCATGGCAGCGTCCATGGGCGCTTTCCTGCTGGCCGGCGGCACGAAGGGCAAGCGCTATGCACTGCCCAACTCCGAGATCCTGATTCATCAGCCCTCCGGCGGAACCCAGGGTCAGGAGACGGATATCGCGATCCAGGCAGAGCACATCAAGAAGATCAAGGAGAAGATGAACACCATCCTCGCCGAGAACACCGGCAAGACCTATGAGGATCTGGTCCGTGATACGGACCGTGATAACTGGATGACGCCTCAGGAGGCCATGGACTACGGCCTCATCGACCACATCTACACCTCCCGCAAGGAGATGGAAGAGGCTGCAAAGGGCTGATTCCGAAAAGACCGGTCTGATACTCTATTATGACGTGGAAGAGCCGTTCCGGGTATATGCCCCGGGATGGCTCTTTTTGGCCGAAAAGGTTGCACACAACACGCCTTTGGTATTAGAATAGGTCACTGACAGACTTTGAAAGCCTGCAAACATTTCTGATAATCTGAAAAATGTGAGAAGGGTACAATCCAACCAATGGCAAATGATGGAAAAATGATGCCCCCGCGCCGCTGCTCATTCTGCGGCAGGCCGGAAGGGCAGGTCAGAAGGCTGATCGCCGGCCCCAACAATGTCTATATCTGCGATGAGTGCGTACAGATCTGCAGCGATATCATTGACGATGCGGACGAGGACGAGATCGACGGAAACGGAAACTATCAGCCCGGACAGAGCAGAAGACCCCAGAACCGCAAGGCAGCTGCCGTAAATTCGAACGGGATCAATCTGCAGAAGCCGGCTGAGATCAAGCGCTTCCTCGACCAGTATGTCATCGGCCAGGACGAGGCCAAGAAGGCTCTCTCCGTCGCCGTCTACAACCACTATAAGAGAATTACCGGTCAGAAGGACGAGTCGGGCGATGATGTGGAGCTGCAGAAGAGCAACATCCTGATGCTCGGACCCACAGGCTCCGGCAAGACCTATCTTGCACAGACACTGGCAAAACTGCTGAACGTTCCGTTTGCAATCGCTGATGCGACGACACTGACGGAGGCAGGATATGTCGGTGAGGATGTCGAGAACATTCTCCTGAAGCTGATTCAGGCTGCCGATTACAACATCGAGCGCGCCCAGATCGGCATTGTCTACATCGATGAGATCGACAAGATCGCAAAGAAGGGAGAGAACGTCTCCATTACCCGTGATGTCTCGGGCGAGGGTGTCCAGCAGGCACTGCTCAAGATTATCGAGGGCACGATGGCTTCCGTACCGCCGCAGGGCGGCAGAAAGCACCCGCAGCAGGAGCTGATCCAGATCGACACGACCAATATCCTGTTCATCTGCGGCGGCGCTTTCGACGGTCTCGAGAAGATCATCCGGGAGCGCACGGACTACCGTTCCATGGGCTTCAATGCTTCCGTCCAGGAGAAGGAGAACAAGGATATCTCCGCGACCTTAAAGGACGTCCTGCCACAGGATCTGGTCCGTTTCGGAATGATCCCCGAGTTCATCGGTCGTGTGCCGGTGGTGCTTACGCTCGACGGACTTGATGAGAAGGCACTGATCCGGATCCTGAAGGAGCCGAAGAATGCGCTGACCAAGCAGTATCAGAAGCTCTTTGCCTATGACCATGTGAAGCTTACCTTCGAGGACGATGCGATCCAGAAGATCGCACAGCTTGCGGTCGAGAGAAAGACCGGAGCCCGCGGACTTCGCTCCATCATGGAGAAGGCGATGATGGACGTCATGTACGAAATACCGTCGGATCCGAGCGTGAGAGAGTGCGTTGTCACGGCAGCCGCCGTGGAGGGCACCGGAAAGCCGCTCCTCGTTCATAAGGACGGCACGAGGACCGAGGGTGTACTCAAGAAAGCAGAATAGAGCAGAATCTATCGCAATCAAAAAAGGCAGTGGTACAAAGCGTCCACTGCCTTTTTTACGTGCATAGATCTTCACACAGGTCAGGATGAGCGGGAGCATTTCTCCGCATCAATGGCAAGAACCAGCATCAGGGCATAGATCGCATCCTGCGGATCTTTCACGTCGATGACGTAAGTGTCGGTAAGGTGGAAGAGCTCCTTTGAGATCACCGCGGCAACGCTGCCGTCCTGGTTCAGAATCCGGTAGTCCCACTCAAGGACGGAACCCTCGACATGCCAGCCCCGGCAGTCGATATCGTATTTCGGGTGAAGCAGGGTGAGCTCCTTCTTGACCTCTCCGATTTTTTCTTCGCCAAGGTACAGGTCAAACCGCGGAAGGAGCGCGATGACCCGTTCTTTGACCATGCCAAGCTCGTGTCCTGCAGCATCCCGGATCTTCAGGCAGTGGCCGAGGGAGAGCTGTCCTTTCACGGTATAGGCCGTACTGCCGTCCTCATAGTAGATATCGTAGCTGTCAAACCAGGAAAACATGCGCTGTTTGAAAAGAAGTTTCATCGAAAGTCCTTTCTTTCCGGAAACGGGAGACCCAGAGTCTCATACACTTTTTTCTCGTCAATCCTGCGGCGAAGATGTGCGCTTTTCAGCAGTTTTTGTTTCTTCTCCTCATCGCCTCTTGCAATGGCGTCCTGAAGCAGAAAGAGGATAAGCTCCGTCTGATTGTCCTTTACGCGGGAGAAGCCCTCTTCTGCAACCTGCAGGGCCTTTTGAGGATCCCGGTCCCTGTAGTATTCGATAACCTGGAGGTAGGGCTTCTCTTCGTATTTCAGCGTCGATTCCACAAAGGCGATGATCCTGTCTTCCCGGCCGAGTTCCCGGAAAATGGGCAGGGCGAGTTTTTCGATGAGATACGGGTAACCGTTATCGATAATCAGATCCGCAACAGCTTCCTTTTCCTCATCGGACTGCGGGATAGCCTTGAGAAGATCCTTCATGGGATCATAGCAGCCGAAATTGTCGAAGAGGTCATGATGTATGATGATCTCGGCAAGGGCACGGCGCAGCTCCCAGGGCTCATCTTTCAGCTTTCCGCTCTTGAGCATGTCTGCGACAAGGTCCCAGATCTCCTGGATTTCGAGCTGATCGTCGATGTAAGGCTCTCCGGAGAGAATGATCATAAGATCCGTGATCTCTTTCCATTTATCCACAAGCCAGTCGCTGTCCGGTTTCTGCTCTGCCATGAAAATCTCCTTTTCTCAAAACGGTTCTGCTTACAGAGACATCATACCAGAAACAGAACCCGTCAGGTACCGGGCTGTACGGATCAGATATTTGCTGCGAAGCAACTGCAAAGCGAGGGGGATTGCGGTATACTGTTGAAGGACAGAAGTAATCAGAAAAGGAACCGGATATGGTCATTAAGAGCGTAAATCTCGAAACGGTGGTCGGCGTCACGACAAAGGATCTGCCGCACCACACCTTTCCCGAATTTGCATTTGCGGGGAAATCCAATGTCGGAAAGTCGACTCTCATCAACACGCTGATGCAGCGCAAGTCCTATGCCCGTGTCTCGGAAAAACCGGGCAAGACGCAGACCATCAACTTCTACAATATCAATGACCGGTTCTATCTGGTGGATCTGCCGGGTTACGGCTTTGCAAAGGCTGCAAGAAAAGAGATCGTCGAGCAGTGGGGGGACATGATCGAGAACTACCTGCATCAGAGCTCGACCCTGAAGGCGGTCTTTCTTCTTGTCGATATCCGCCATGACCCGACGGACAACGATGTTCTGATGTATGACTGGATCTGTCACAACGGATTCGTTCCCATCGTCATCGCGACAAAGTCCGACAAGTTAAAGCGCAGTCAGATTCCGCAGGCACTCAAAAACATTGACAGAGTGCTCCGGGAAAAGAGCCAGTACGGGAAAGAGCTGACGCTGACGGTCATTCCGTTTTCCGGCTTTACAAAGGACGGCAGGGATGCGATCGTCGATATCCTGGACGGGTATCTGAACAGATAAACAAAGGTGGAGGTAAACACTATGGCAAAAGGCATCAGGGACCGGGATTCCAAACCGGTCGCGGACAGAATCAGGTCGATGAAACTGACGAAGACAATCATCAGCATAATCACGATCGTGGTGGGTCTCGTGCTCATCATCTGGAGCAGGCAGTCGCTGAACATCATCTGCAGCATCGTGGGATGGATTCTCTGCGCGGCCGGCGTCGTAGCCGTGGTCCTGTATTTCGTGAACTACAAGGACCGGAGCGTGATCACCTATCTGACACTGGTGATGGGCGTGTTCGTCGCGGTGATCGGGCTGTGGCTTGCCATCAATCCGCAGGTCCTTGAGACGCTTCTGCCCTCGATCTTCGGTCTTATCATCGTGATCAGCGGTATCATGAACATTTCGGAATCCATGACGGTGCGAAGACAGAACGGGAGCTTTGCGGCATCACTTCTGCTTGCAGCCATCACGATTGTCCTGGGCCTTGTCATTTTCTTCCACCCGCAGGCATTCAATGACTTCATCATGATTTTCATCGGGATCGGCCTTCTCTACGATGGTGTGTCGAACCTGGTGATCATGAGCATGATTTCAACGAAGGCAAAAGAGGTCGTGCAGGATGTGACTGCCATTGACGGAGCTGCCCGCGAGGTCTCAAGAGAGAAGGAGAAGACTCCGGAAAAGGAGAAAGCCCCGGAAAGGGAGAAGACCCCGGAAAAAGAGAAGACTCCGGATAAGGAGCCCGAAAAGGCAGCAGAGCCGGCCCCTTCGGAAGAGGAGACGGAGAAGGATCAGATGGACTGATCGGAAGCAAAAATGGTTGACAGGCGGTCGCTTCGCACACTGCGGGGCGGCCGCTTTTTTTATGAATTTTTCAGAATTGTTCCCGAAATAGCGCGCAGGGTGGTGTTGACAGTACTGATATATGTGTTATACTTTGAATAGAACAAAAGAAAATGACACTGCCTGATGAGGGCAGGAGGAGGACATAGATGAACATTCAGAAATTTACGCAGAAGTCAGTTGAGGCTATCAACAACTGCTCTGCGATTGCAACAGAAAACGGAAATCAGCAGGTCGAGCAGGTTCATCTGCTCGATGCGCTTTTACGGGTCGATGACAGCCTGATCGTGAAGCTCCTTGAGAAGATGAATATCGATGCGGCACAGTTTACGGCTGACACCGAGCGGCAGATATCGAACCTTGTCAAGGTACAGGGGCAGAACATGCAGCAGACCGTGAGCCAGGGACTGAACAAGTGCCTGATCGAGGCGGAGACGGAAGCCAAGAAGATGGGAGACGACTATGTCTCCGTCGAGCACATCTTCCTGTCGATGCTCAGGAATGCGGACCGCACGACAAAGCCCCTGTTTGATGAGTACAACATCACGAGGGACACGTTCCTGAAGGCTCTGCAGCAGGTCAGGGGGAATGTCCGTGTGACGAGTGATTCGCCGGAGGACACCTATGATGCACTGGAGAAGTACGGACAGGAGCTGGTCTCCAAGGCAAAGGCCCAGAAGATGGATCCGATCATCGGGCGTGACGATGAGATCCGCAACGTGATCATGATCCTCTCGAGAAAGACGAAGAACAACCCGGTGCTCATCGGTGAGCCAGGCGTCGGCAAGACGGCTGTCGTCGAGGGACTGGCACAGAGAATCGCAAAGGGCGATGTGCCGGACAACCTGAAGAACAAGAAGATTTTCTCCCTGGACATGGGCGCTCTGGTCGCAGGCGCAAAGTACCGCGGCGAGTTCGAGGAGCGTCTGAAGGCAGTGCTCGATGAGGTCTCAAAGTCAAACGGCGAGATCATTCTCTTCATCGATGAGCTGCACACGATTGTCGGCGCGGGTGCCACGGAAGGATCCCTGGATGCTGGCAACATGTTAAAGCCCATGCTGGCAAGAGGCGAGCTGCACTGCATCGGTGCGACGACCCTCAACGAATATCACAAGTACATTGAAAAGGACGCGGCACTGGAGCGCCGTTTCCAGCCGGTCATGGTCTCCGAGCCCACGGTGGAGGATACCATTTCCATCCTGCGTGGCCTGAAGGAGCGCTATGAGGTCTACCACGGCGTCAAAATCATGGACAATGCTCTTGTCGCGGCGGCTACGCTCTCGAACCGTTACATCACGGACCGGTTCCTGCCGGATAAGGCCATTGACCTTGTCGATGAGGCCTGCGCAATGATTAAGACGGAGATGAATTCGATGCCGACTGAGCTCGATGAGCAGCGCCGCAAGATCATGCAGATGGAGATCGAGGAAGAGGCCTTAAAGAAGGAGGACGATTCCCTGTCAAAGGAGCGTCTTGCCGATCTGCAGAAGGAACTGGCAGAAAGCAAGGACAAGTACAACGCAGCCGTTGCCCAGTGGCAGAACGAGAAGAACCGTGTGGATTCGCTCTCAAAGCTGCGGGAACAGATCGAGGACGTCAACAAGCAGATCGAGAAGGCCCAGCAGGAAGGCGATTACACGAAGGCAGCTGAGCTTCAGTACGGACAGCTGCCGGCCCTTCAGAAACAGCTGAAGGAGTCCGAGGACGCAGTCAAGGAGTCGGATACCTCGATGGTTCACGAGAAGGTGACCGATGTGGAAATCGGCCGCATCGTCTCGAAGTGGACCGGGATTCCGGTGAGCAAGCTGACCGAGTCCGAGAGAAAGAAGACTCTGGAGCTGCCGAAGCAGCTGCACAAAAGAGTTGTCGGACAGGACGAGGCCGTACAGCTGGTGTCCGAGTCCATCATGCGCAGCAAGGCCGGCATCAAGGATCCGACGCGTCCCATCGGTTCCTTCCTGTTCCTTGGCCCCACCGGTGTCGGCAAGACGGAGCTTGCCAAGGCACTTGCCGAGGCACTCTTTGACGACGAGAAGGCCATGGTCCGTATCGATATGTCCGAGTACATGGAGAAGGAGTCGGTATCCAGACTCATCGGTGCGGCTCCGGGATATGTCGGCTATGAGGAAGGCGGTCAGCTGACCGAGGCCGTCCGCAGGAAGCCGTACTCGGTGGTCCTGTTCGATGAGGTCGAGAAGGCACACCCGGACGTGTTCAACGTGCTGCTGCAGGTGCTCGATGACGGCCGTGTGACGGATTCTCAGGGCAGAACCGTGGATTTCAAGAACACGATCATCATCATGACCAGTAACATCGGCGCGCAGGACATTCTCGCGGATCTTGAGGAGCAGGAGAAGAAGGCGGATCTGAAGGACAATGTCGAGGACACGTTTGTCATCTCCGAAGCAACAAGGAACCGCATCGACAAGGAACTGCATCTGCACTTCCGTCCGGAGTTCCTGAACCGTCTCGATGAGATCATCATGTTCAAGCCGCTCTCCAAGAGCAACATTTCCGACATCATCGATCTCATCATGAAGGATCTGAACCGGCGTATGGCAGACCGTGAGATCACGATCCGCATGACGGATGCGGCGAAGAAGTTTGTCGCCGATGCCGCCTATGATCCAACCTATGGTGCCCGTCCGCTGAAGAGATACATCCAGAAGCACGTCGAGACCCTTGCGTCAAAACTGATCCTGGAAGATGAGGTCTCGGAAGGGGATACCATTGAAGTGGATGTGAAGGACAACGCACTTGGTGCCTATGTCATCAAGGGCAATGAAAAGGAAACAGCCTGATTGAAAAGACAGGGGCCTGAACCTCTGTCAGTTTGGCCCGCAGGAAACAGACAATCCTGCGGGCTTTTTTTGCGCCGTACAGAATCCGATTCTGTTTCATTTCGCGGAACACAATGTTAGAATTCAAGCAGTTCATTTTTTAATATTCTATTGCTTCACAGATGGAGGGAGAACCATATGAGAGGGAATAAAAGAAACACGAAGGGCATCAAACTCGGAACACTGGCACTTGCCGCCATACTGAGCGGCAGCCTTGCGCTTCCGGTCTTTGCCGAAGGCAGCTATGCAAACGCTGCCGAGGCCGCCGCAGATCCCGCTGCGGGGTACGGGTTCCACGACACGGCAGCGGGCATCGTCTACACAAAGGAAGACGGAACGCTTGCCGTCCATACTTTTGTCGACAATGGCGGAAAGATCTTCTACGTAGGGGATGAGGGCTATATCCTCTATGGCTTCCAGACCATTGACGGAAAACTCTATTACCTGCCGACTGACGGCCTCTGGACACAGGGCTGGTATGACATCGATGGCGGCATTTACTACGTGCAGACGGACGGCTCTCTTGCACAGAACACCACCGTCCTGGGTGCTGTGATCGGAGAAGACGGAAGAGCCTTAAGCGCCGCAACGGAGACGGAACCTGCGGTGTCTGTACCGGAAAGCACGGTGAAGGATCCCGCGTTCTACAACCAGGTGATGAGTGTCGTGAATGCCTGCACGAACGACTCCATGTCGGATCTGCAGAAACTGCGCGCCTGCTACAACTGGGTCATCAACAACGTATCCTACAAGAGAACCTATGATACGCCGTCCGGCGACTGGACTGCGTCCTATGCAAAGCAGGTCCTGGACTCTGGAGTCGGCAATTGCTACCGCTATGCGGCAACCTTTGCCTACCTTGCAAAGGCTCTCGGCTTTGATGCGAAGGTGAGAACGGGGCAGATCCAGGCAGCACGCGGCGGCACGACGCCTCATGCGTGGGACATCATCACCATTGACGGAACCGAGTACATCTTTGATACGGAGATGGCGGACGCCAAGAAATCTCCGGATGCCTACTGGATGAAGACATTTGCAGCCTATCCGGTCAAACCGCTGATCGGAGAGAATGACTGGTCTGTTGCCTTCTGAGATCCGGAGGATGGTTCATGGTTTTCAGCTCGCTGACCTTTCTGTGTGTCTTTCTGCCCGTTACGGCTGCCCTGTACTTTCTCCTTCCGGGGCAGAAGGCAAAAAACATCTGGCTTCTTCTTGCAAGTCTTGTTTTCTACGCATGGGGTGAATCCTACCGTGTCGTACTGATGATTCTCTGCGCCCTGTTCAACTGGGGGATGGGGCTTGTCATAGACCATGTCGCAACGCACAGGGGGAAAAAAGCACTGGTTGTCGTGGCCTTTCTTGCAGACCTTGCTTTCCTCGGTGTTTTCAAGTATGCGTCCTTTGCCGTAGAGACGGTTAACCAGGTATTTTCGCTTTCCCTGCCGGATCCTGCAATTTCCCTCCCCATCGGCATCTCCTTCTTCACGTTCCAGGCGATGAGTTATGTGGCGGAGGTCTACCGGGGACAGGTAAAGGCCGCGAAGAACTTCTTCCGGGTCCTTCTCTATATCAGTCTGTTCCCGCAGCTCATTGCAGGCCCGATTGTCCGCTACCGCGACGTGGAGGAGGCAATCGATCACAGGCATACCACCGTAAACGGCGCGGCAAGAGGACTTCGCAGGTTCCTCTTCGGACTTGGCAGAAAGTGCCTCATCGCAAATACTCTCGGCGTTTTTGTCGATGCGGTCTTTGCGATGGATGCCTCAAAGCTGTCTCTTCCTGCGGCCTGGCTTGGCGCCATCTTCTATACCCTGCAGATCTACTTTGACTTTTCCGGATACTCCGACATGGCAATCGGCCTGGGGCAGCTGTTCGGCTTCAGGTTTCCCGAAAACTTTGACGATCCGTATGCTTCCGGGAGCATCCGGGAATTCTGGCGGAAGTGGCATATCTCGCTCACCAGCTGGTTCCGGGAAAATCTGTACTTCCCGCTTGGCGGAAACCGGAAGGGGAAGGCAAGAACCCATCTCAACCGGTTCCTGGTCTTTCTCTTTACGGGTCTGTGGCACGGTGCGAACTGGACGTTTGTTGTCTGGGGGCTCTACCACTGGCTGTTCATGACACTGGAGACGATCTTCCCGAAGATGACAAAGAAGATGGGACCGCTGCGTTACGTCTACACGATGCTGGTCGTGGTGATCGGCTTTGTGATCTTCAGGGCAGATTCTCTGCAGCAGGCGGGACTGATGCTCGGGACCATGTTCGGGGGAGCAAAGATGACGGCAGAGCAGAGCATTGCGCTCTCAGACGCACTGAACCCGATGGTCCTTGCAGCAGGCGCAGCAGGCTGCATGCTGAGTCTTCCGCTTCGAAAGATCGGCCCTGCACAAAAGAAACCTGCAAGGGTTTTCAGCTATGCCTTTGCACTGGCGCTTCTTGTCGTCTGCATGTTCAGCCTTGCGGGCGGAGCCTATAATCCTTTCATCTATTTCCGGTTCTGAGGGAGGCGAAGCAGAAGTTGAAGCACAAGAAAGTTCTGAAAATCCTGTTTATCGCCTGCGTGTTCGGAGTCATTTCTCTTCCTTTTGCGGGGATGGCCTGGAATGAGACGACAGAACCCATCGGAAATGAAAAAATGGCAGCCTTTCCGTCTCTTGACAGGGACAGTGCCGGAGAATATCTCTCCGATCTCGGCGACTGGTTTGAGGATCATTTCGCCTACAGGCCGGAGCTCGTTACGCTGGATGCGAAGATAAAAAATGCCCTGTTCGGGACGTCCTCCCAGGATTCTGTCATTACCGGGAGCGATAGCTGGCTCTATTACAGTGCAACCCTCGATGATTTTCAGCACACGGACGAGGTGTCGGATCGGGAGCTGTTCAATGAGGCACACAATGTCGCTCTTCTTGAGGAGAGCGTCGAAAGCACCGGGGCAAAGTTCCTCTTTACGATCGCACCGAACAAGAACACCCTGTGCGGGGAGCACATGCCGGAGCGCTGCCAGAAGATCGAAAATGAGAAGAGTGATTTTGAACGCCTGATCCCGTATCTTCAGTCGGAGGGCGTATCCTATGTGGATCTGACGGGAGTCCTGACAGATGAGAACGGAAAAGGACTCTACTATCAGGGGGATTCCCACTGGAATGAGACCGGCGCCGTGAATGTGTACAACACGCTTCTTGATGCGGCGGGAACAGAGCACGAGGACTACGGCGATGTGACGCCGGTGTCTACCGATGACTATCAGGGAGACCTGGTACAAATGCTGTATCCCGCATCCGAAATGGCACCTGTGGAGACACAGCTCCACTACCTTAACGAGGCCGATGAGACCTGGACCTATGAAAACGTGGACACAAGGCCGGATGAGGACCGAATTGAGACCTCGAACACAAAGGGAAACGGCTCCCTTCTCATGTGGCGGGATTCCTTCGGAAACTCTCTCCTCAAGTACTTTGCACAGACCTATGAAAATGCCCTGTTTGTCAAGACTGAGCCCATAGATGAAGCGGACTTTCAGGATACGAAACGGGATCTTGTGATCTTCGAGAAGGTCGAGCGCCACCTGCCGACCCTCGCCGAGGTACCGGCGCAGATGACGGGCGCAAGGCGGGATCTTGATGTTTCGAAAGCAGCAGACCATTCGGATTCCGACAGCACCATGGCGCAGCAGACCATCGGGACGATGCTGAGTATTACCGGCAGCGTGGATCCCTCCTGCATCGGAAAAGAGGGCAGAATCTTTGTGGAGGTGACAGACGACACCTATTCGGACGTCTATGAGGCGTTCCCGGTGAGCACGAAGGATACCGATTTCGGGTATCAGCTCTATCTCGACCCTGCATCGATTCAGGGAGACGTGCAGGGGATCCGCGTCTTTGCAGAGCAGGACGATGGAAGCCTTGCCCTGGTCTATGATGAAAGAGGCGGCACGCCGGTGAGGATCTCGCAGTACGAAAATGAGCGGCAGATCGCGGCAAAGAAGGCGGCCGAGGAGAAGAAGAAAAAGGAAGAAGAGGCGGCAAAAAAGAAAGCCGAGGAGTTAAAGAAGAAGCAGGAAGAAGAGGCAAAGAAGAAGGCCGAGGAAGAAAAGAAGAAACAGGAAGAGGAAGAGGCGAAGAAACAGGAGGAAGAGCAGGCTGCGGCAGCAAAGAGCCAAAGCAAGGCCCAGCAGTCCTCACAATCCGCCGCTTCAGGAAGCAGTAATACCGGAAGCGCTTCTGCAGCTCCGGTACAGACACAGCCGGATACATCCTCTGCGGCGGCATCGACCGAGCCTGCAGCGCCGGAGCCGGAACCTGCGCCGACAACACCTGCCGAGCCCTATATTGTCTCGAAGACCTATATCGAGGACTGCGGACAGGATACCGGCTACTATGACATCCTGTACTCCGACGGACATCATGAGTATGTGGACGCCCAGTAACGAAAAATACGATACAAAAGTCGCGTAAGAAATTTGTTGACAGGGTGAGAACCCTGTTATATAATGACATAGCTGTCACAAAGACAGCAGGTTTGGCGGGATAGCTCAGCTGGCTAGAGCACGCGGTTCATACCCGCGGTGTCGAGGGTTCGAGTCCCCCTCCCGCTACGATTTCAAACCCCGGAAGTTCAGAGTACTGAATTTCCGGGGCTTTTGTTATACATGTGGAGGAACTTTTGCTGACATCATCGGGACGAACTGAATACCCCAAAGTCCATACAAGGACAAAGATGCCGGATTCCTTTGAGCGCCTGGACATGCTCTGGGAAAAGTACCCGCAGTTTCGCCAAAAGCAGCCGCGGCCTTGCCTGGACAATCTTCTTGCCGAGCATGAATCCTGGCAGGAGGAGTTTACGGACGATCTTCGGCTTGCCTATGAGGAAGATCATGACGACGAGTTCCTTGTACCGCTCTCGAGAAATGATCTTTCCTTCCGCATGGAGACAAGACGCCTCATCGAACAGGCACCGCAAATGCCGGACAATCCTTTTGTATCCTCGTTCCTGGAACAGTTTTCCCTTGTGGACACGAGCCGTAAGGCAGCCTTTCTGTTCCCGGAGAGTGAATCCAGTCACTTTTTGGTTCTCATGGAAGTCTGCAAAAGAGCGGAGATTCTCATGCCGGTCCGGAACCTTTTTCCGGACGAGGAGAGAAGACAGGTCCTTGCCGTTTTCGACAAGAGAAACATGGACGATGTCCTGCTGATGTTTCACCTTGTCTACGGGGAGATGTCGGACGGGATGCCGGGCGGTTACCTTCTCTATGACGATCCTCTTGTCTGGTATCAGACGCATCTTCGGGAGAGGGGCGTGGTGCTTCGCTCTCCGTATCTCCCCGATCGCCTTGCCAGGTATCAGGGGAATCTGCCGTTCTGCATGAATCCTGTGAAGAACGTTCGGGTACGGCAGAGGATAAAGCATATCCTCTCCTGCGGCTATATGTCATCCGAACTCGAATTCTATCTGTGCCTGACTCGGATTCTCATGCCTCTTTTCCAGTGGTGGTACACGGACCTCGAGATGTATGAGACAAAGGATCACCTGCATACCGCCTGGCGCCTTGAGAGGACGAAGATCCGCACGGAGCTTACCGCGGACGGGGCGATTGTGCCGAAATGGAAGCACGAGCTTGCACTCTTTCAGCTGATACGGGAGCTGTATCCGGACACCCTTTATCAGTACCGCCCGGACTGGCTGGGGCGGCAGAGCCTGGACATCTATATCCCCTCCCTGCAGACGGCCATCGAGTATCAGGGAGTCCAGCATTACCGTCCGGTCGACTTTTTCGGCGGAGAGGAGGCTCTCCTGGAGCGAAAACAGCTTGATCTGCAGAAGCGAAAGCTCTGTGAAAAGAACAATATCCGTCTCCTTTTGTGGCCGTATGATCTTGCACCGACAAAAGAGAACGTCCTGCGTCTTCTGCAGAGCGGGCCGGATCCGGCCTGAGTCTGTGTCCCTCTGGCGGGTCATTGGCCAATTGTGGTGCGAATGCACGAGAAAACCGATCTTAATTTGTCGAGTTTCCGGGAATATTGTTGGAAGATCTTATACAGAACGGTGACATTGACCAAAATTAAAGCGGAGAATACGGAAAAATTTCGTGCAATCTGCTGTTGCCTGTTGTATACTAAACATAACTGGACAATAGAATTTCAGAAATGACCAGTGGCCCAGAAATACTGATTTTTCTGCCTGAGCGCAGTTCGTGTACTTGGGAGGTGACACAGGCGGTATGATTTACCGGGAACTCATCACGGAAGCAAGACGTGTCTATGTAAATGCAGATGCCAGCAGTGTGCAGGAACATGTGGCCATTCAGTTTGATGTGACCGGCAACGCCCATGGGATCTTCTATCTTGAGATTGCCGGGGGACATGTTCATGTGGAGCCGTATAACTACTATGATCACGATGCGGTGATCACGGGCTCAGCAGAGGCGATCCTGGATCTCTTAAGCGGCAAGGAGTCACTCTCGAAAATCCTGATGGAGGACCGCATTTCCGTCGAAGGATATTACGACAAGGTGGAGCGGCTCAACGATATCAAACTGCAGAAAGAGTCAAGGTAGAGCATGGAGAAGAAGAATCCGGACAGGAAGAATCCCCTGTACCGAAGTTTCGGATATGCGTTTCAGGGACTGTTTCGCACCATTCGCCATGAGCGCAACATGCAGATCCACTGCACCGCTGCGGTGCTGGTGGTGATCTTTGGCATCGCACTGCACATCAGTGAGATGGAATGGTTCATCTGTCTGATTCTGTTCGGCATTGTCATGGGGCTCGAGTGCGTCAATACCTCGATCGAGGCTGTCGTGGACCTTGTGACACAGGAGCGAAAGCCTCTTGCCAAGAAGGCAAAGGATGCCGCAGCGGGCGGCGTTCTGATCGCGGCGATCATGGCCGGGATCATCGGCTGCATCATCTTCCTGCCGAAGATTTTCAGACTGTTCTCGTAATCTGCCTCTGCGGATGCTACAATAAGACTGTCCGGAGAGATCGGGACATTTTGATGGAAGAATAAGACCAAGGAGGGTTACACCATGGAATTTACAGAGGGCATCAAGAAGTTAATCCTTGCAGGCATCGGCGCTGCAGCAACCACAACGGAGAAGTCCGAGCAGATCCTCAATGACCTGGTCAAGAAGGGTGAGCTCACCGTCGAGCAGGGAAAGAGCCTGAACGAGGAACTCAAGCACACCGTAAAGGAGTCGGTCAAGAAGACCGAGGAGAAGAAGGAAGAGCCCAAGGAGGACATGGACAAGTTTGTCGATGATCTGTCCGATGAGGAGATCGCAAAGCTCAAGGAAGCACTTGCCGCAAGGGAAAAGGCAGAATAATAAAGAGAAGTGTTTTCGGGCCGCAGCAGGCAGCTGCGGCTTTTTTGCGCCCTGAAAATAGTGTAAGATGAGTTTCATGATGAGAGAGGACACGACAACTGAAGAGAAGCTGCGGCGCTACGGGAAGACAAGGGAGAGACACGCCGGTGATATACCGGAGAGCTTCCACGTGGAGACCGGCTCCGGTGCCGAAACGTCGGGAACGCAGAGCTTTACCGATCCTTCTGAAAATGACGTCCACGGCACGGGATCTCTCGATCACGACACCAAAAAGCAGACCAATCAGTCGCGCCTTAAGGAGATCCGTGATGTGCTTCACAGAAATCACATCACCCGGGGTATCTCTCCGCAGAAGCTTCGGATCATCCTGGAGGAGCTCGGACCCACTTACATCAAGCTCGGACAGATCATGTCCATGCATTCGGACATCCTGCCGAAGGAATACTGCGATGAGCTGATGAAGCTCAACAGCGACGTGGATCCCATGCCCTTTTCCATGGTGGAGGAGGTCATCAACCGCTCCTGGCGATGTGACTGGAGGGATTACCTCGAAGAGCTTGATGAAAAACCTCTCGGGTCCGCTTCGATCGCCCAGGTGCACCGCGCGGTCTTAAAGAACGGCGAGGAGGTCGTCGTCAAGGTGCAGCGCAAGGGCATCTACGACACCATGAGCCGGGACATCGGGCTGCTGCACCGGGCGGTGCACCTCATGCCCCCGATCGGGGACCTGAAGAACGTCGTCGACTTCGACATGGTGCTCGATGAAATGTGGAAGGTCGCCCAGGAGGAGATGGACTTCCTGAAGGAAGCCTCCAACATGGACGAGTTCGCGAGGAACAACAAGGACATCAAATATGTCCGTGTGCCGCACCTCTACCGGGAATATACAACCAGCCGCGTGCTTGTCATGGAGTACATCGACGGCTGTGCCATCGACGACAAGACGAGGCTGGAAAAGGAAGGATACGATCTCAATGAGATCGGGGAGAAGTACGTCAACAACTTCCTGAAGCAGGTGATGGACGACGGCTTCTTCCATGCGGACCCGCACCCGGGCAATGTCAAGATCTGTGACGGGCAGATCGTCTGGATCGACATGGGCATGATGGGACGGCTCTCAGAGCACGACCGGAAGGTCATGGTCAAGGGTGTCGAGGGTCTTGCGATGCATGACATCACGACCGTCGAAAATGCGGTGCTTGAGATCGGGGATTTCCAGTACGAGCCGGACCGGGGACAGCTCTACAACGACCTGAAGAAGTTCGTGAAGGAATACGGCTCCGTGTCGATGGGAGATGTCGATGTCGCGGAGACGATGCAGGTGCTGCTCGACATCATGAAGCGAAACGGCATCAAGCTTCCCCACGGCGTCACGATGCTCTGCCGGGGCTTGACCCATGTGGAAGGGGTTCTTGCCACCATTGCACCGGACATCAACATGATGCAGATTGCGGCGACGAGGGTTCAGGATTCCTACCTGAAGGATTTTGACTGGAAGGGCTTTGCCAGAAAGAACGGCCGCATGCTTCTTCGATCCCTGACCAAGGGAGCGGAGATTCCGGCACTTGCCAATGATGCGCTGAAGGAGTATCTCGACGGGCAGGGAAAGTTCAACCTGTACCTGCACACGACGCAGGCTCTCGACGAGCTCGTCTACTCCTCGGTGAGAAATCTTGTCATCGGCATCTGCGTGGCAGCCCTGCTCATGGCAAGCAGTATTCTGTGCACGACCCAGATGAAGCCGCAGGTTCTCGGCATTCCGCTTGTCGGGCTGATCGGCTTTGGATTTGCGCTCTTTGTGAGCATCTTCCTGGTGGTACGGAACCTCTATCACAAGTTCCGGAGCAAAAAGCCGAAGAAGAGAAAACTCCGCAGAAAACACTGATCCGATATCGGGAAAAGATCCTGCCTACATGGCAGGGTCTTTTTTGTCAGAGCCCTTGCAGGGAAGAGGCACCTATGGTAAAGTGTACCAGCAGTGATAGTACAGTTAAGTCATGTCAGACAGACGGACATTCTGGAGAAACGTATGAAGAACAGAGAAAAACTGACCGGGAAGAAGCACCGGAATAAAAAGAAGATCATTGTTACGATAATTATACTGGCCGCCGCGGCCGCTGCAGGCACCGGCATCTGGTATGTGAAGGTGAAGAAGCCTGCCATGGAAGCAGCCCAGGAGGCCGCAGCCTATGTCCCCGCGACGCAGACCGCCGCAAAGCAGGACATTGAGAGCACCTATCAGGCGTCCGGCAAGTTTTACTCCATGCAGGAATCCATTGCGAATGCCCAGCAGACGGCATCCGGGGATTCCACATCCGGATATCCGGTAAAGAAGATCTATGTCAAGGTAGGGGACCAGGTGAAAAAGGGCGATCCCCTCTATTCCCTTGACATGTCGTCCGTTCAGTCGGATCTGTCCGCAAATGAGAAAAAGCTCTCCCTCCAGGAGCAGGCAAATGCCATCGCCCAGGGAACCGCAAACCGCGCAGTGACAGAGGCACAGCAGGCACAGACGCAGCAGGAGCAGGATGCGGCAAGGAAGCAGAACAACGCGGCCGAGGACACGAACCTTGCGATCGTGGACCAGCTGGGGACTCAGGTCGATGAGGCAAAGGCCCAGCAGGACTACGATGCGGCGAAGGCGGAGTTTGATGCCATCGATGCGGAGTATCAGAAGAAGAAAAAGGCCGTGGACGATGCCAAGGCAGCAGCGGATCTTGCAACGGCAAATGAAACCAAGGTAGAAGCCTATACGGATACGAGCGCCAATACGGACGGCGATCCGAACACCTATGCGGACACCTCGCAGCTGACTGCCGCAAAAGAGGCAAGCGCAGATGCGGCGTATGCCTATCAGCAGGCCGTGGCCGCGATGGGAGACATTGAGACAAAACGAACGGATGCGCAGACGAAGATGAATGATGCCAAGGCAGTCCTAGACTCCGCACAGTCCGCGCGCAAAGCTGCGGATGGCGCCGAGGATTACTCCGTCGGCAAGGATGTCATCACGGCAAACCGCACCCAGGCAGATGTCGCATCCCAGAATGAGACCGACAACCGCACGGCGGCGGAGACGACAGCAAAGGCTAAGGACGATGCTGCTACGGCAGCCGTGTCCGGCCAGCAGGCTCTTGTGGACACGCAGACGGCCATCGAGAAGGCAAAGGAAACGCTTGAGAACGGCACGGTATATGCGGGAATGGACGGCACGGTCACGGCCATCAATGTGACAGCGGGACAGACCTATTCCGGAACAAGCGCCGTTGTTCTCAACAACCTCGACTCCCTGAAGATCGTCGCCGAGATCGACGAGGGACACATCGCGGACATCTCGGTGGGCAGCAAGGTCTACATCACGACGGCCTCCACCGGAGATACCCCGCTTCTTGGCACGGTGATCTATACCGCGGCAACACCGACTACCGATAATACGTCGACGACATCCCAGACTTCCACTTCGGGTACAACGGCTTCCGCGACGTCAGCCGCAAGCAGCAGCTCTTCTTCGACCTCGTCAACGTCCTCGAAGAACAAGGTGACCTACCGCGTCGAGGTGACACCGGATGAGCCCTCGGACCGGCTTCGCATCGGCATGAATGCAACACTCCAGTTTATTCTGGGAACCAGCAAGGACGCCATCGTCGTGCCGACGACCTGCATTCAGGACGACGGAAACGGCGGAAAGTATGTGACGGTGGTCACCTTCGGCGATACCACTTCCGACGGGGCAGAGGAGGCCGCGACGGATATGACCGGGGCCGATGCTGCGGTTCCGGACGGCAGCTCGTCCTCCTACAGCGAGGAGATGGTTCCGGTGACCACGGGGCTTTCCGATGATTACTACACGGAAATCACCTCCGGCAACATCACCGAGGGCATGCAGATCGAGGATCCGACGCTCTCGTCCGGCATGGACGCGGGAACTACCGGAGGAACCGATCTTCTGGAGGGTGTCTATGCCGACTGAGGAAGAAAAGATTCTCCCGGAAGAAACGGCGGAGATCAATTACGGGGCGGACGCCCCGCATGAGGAGGGAACAGACCCGGTCATCAGCCTTCATCAGATCGTGAAGAAGTACTACATCGGTTCCGAAAATGAGCTCGAGGTTCTGCACGGTATCTCCCTCACGATCTGGCCCGGGGAATTCACCTCGATTGTCGGTGAGTCGGGCTCCGGAAAGTCCACGCTGATGAATATCATAGGACTTCTGGACCGTCCGACGTCTGGCACCTATGAGATGCTCGGAACCGAGGTGTCGGATCTGAAGGATAAGGATCTCTCCTATATCCGCGGACGGCAGATCGGCTTTGTCTTTCAGACCTACAACCTGATTCCCCGCATCAGCGCCCTGAAAAACGTGGAGGTGCCGATGATGTATGCGCGCATTCCGCAGAAGGAGCGCACGGAGAAGGCAGAGGCTCTGCTGGAGATGGTGGGCATGCAGGACCGTATGAACCACAATCCGGACGAGCTCTCCGGCGGGCAGAAGCAGCGCGTCGCCATTGCCCGCGCCATGGCCAATGACCCCGCGCTGATCCTTGCCGACGAGCCGACCGGAGCTCTTGATTCGAAGACCGGACGCCTCATCATGGATCTGTTTCACAGGCTCCACGAGGAGAATCACAAGACTTTGCTTCTCATCACCCACTCCCAGCCCCTTGCGGAGGAGACGAGGCGGATTCTGACCCTCTCGGACGGACGGATTATCGGAGAAAGGAGAGGAACCAATGCTTCATGAAAATGTGCGCCTTGCTTTCGTGAGCATGGCCGCCAACAAGCTGCGGACGTTCCTCACGATGCTGGGCATCATCATCGGTATCGCAGCGGTCATCGCGATCATGACCGTCGGCAACACGCTGATGGTGGCAAATCAGCAGCAGATGGCGACCTTCGGCGTCAACAATGTCGAGTGCTATATCGGCGGAAGCGACAGTCTCTACTACAGCAATGAGGACTTCGACTGGAACAATTTCCACCCGGCCTTTACCGAGGACATGCTCCGGAAGATGATCGCACAGTTTCCGGAGGAGATCGAGGCTGTCGGCATCAGTGCCTACGGACAGAGCGGCAAGGCAACGGTGCAGGGAAAGAACCAGGATCAGTACTATGCAAATGTGAGCATGGTCGGCATCAATCCGGGTTACATGGACGTGAACAGCTCAAGCATGACGATCACGGCCGGCCGGAACTTCCGCTCCAATGAACTCACCGCAGACTCCTGGTACTGCCTGGTGGACCAGATGCTGGTCAGCAACCTCTTTGACGGGGATGCCGAAAGCGCGGTCGGAAAGAAGATCACCGTGTCCTTATCCGACGATACGGCCTACGAGTATACGATCGTCGGCGTCTACAGCTCCAACCAGATGCAGTTTGCAGACGCGACGAGCGTCAAGGACATGCAGACGAACCTCATCGTCCCCTTTCAGAATGCGAAGGCGGTGGCGGGAGAGGATTCCCAGGACTCCTTCAACTATATCTCCGACATCACGATCCTCACGAAAACCGGCACAGACGTCATCAGTTTCACGACACAGCTGCAGGACTTCATGAACTCCCAGCTGCCGTCTGATACCCTGTATCAGGTATCCTGCTACAACAATGCCGAGTGGATCGAGGAGAGCAACAAGAGCCTTCGGCAGATGACGCTTGCGATCACCGCAATCGGTGCCATTGCCCTTCTTGTCGGCGGCATCGGTGTGATGAACATCATGACCGTCTCCATCATGGAGAGAACGCGCGAGATCGGAACAAGAAAGGCACTCGGTGCCCGGAACTCCGATATCAGGCTCCAGTTCATCACCGAAGCGATTCTCATCTGCCTTCTTGGCGGCATTATCGGCATTGCGGCCGGACTTCTCATCGGATACTTCGCCTGCACGAAGCTCCTTGCCGGATACACGGTGACCATCTCCTGGATGTCCGTCTGGGCGGCCTTCGGGATATCCTTTGCGATTGGCGTCTTCTTCGGATTCTATCCGGCAAACAAGGCGGCACGCATGGATCCCATCGAGGCACTTCGATACGAATAGGAAACCCGCATGGAACGTGTTCTTACCTATACCTTAAAAGAAGAGGATCTTCCGGAAACCGCGGATGGACTCGTGAACCTTGTCCTGAAAAACAAAGTTCGGGTGACGGGGCATGAGATCTCGAGGGCAAAGTACACGGAAGGCGGTATTGCGGCGGACTTTGACAAAGGACTTCACCCCCTGAGGAAGGATCCCTGGCCGGACCGGATTTTTGAAGCGGACGGACACACCTGGATCGAGGTAAGAGTTTCCGACCGGATTTTCCCCGGGCAGACCTTAAGAGTGGTCCTTCCGGATGATGAGGACAGGGAGAAGATCATACCGGCCTACGGGAAAGAACTGTCTGTTCTCTATGAGGACGAGGACGTTCTCGTGATCAACAAGGAGGCAGGCGTTGTCTGTCACCCGAGCCCCGGCCACTACAGCGATACGCTTGCCAACTATGTGGCGGGGTACCTGAAGGCAAAGGGGCAGGAGAGTGCCTGCCGTCTGCCCGGGCGTCTCGACAAGGAGACCTCAGGAGTGCTGATCTTTGCAAAAAACAGGGCATCGGATGCAAGACTTGTGAAACAGCGCGAGGCAGGGATCCTGTCCCGCACCTATCTTGCCCTGGTGCGTGGGGTGATCGATCCGCCCTGCGGCGTCATTGACACCGCGCAGATAAAGGAAGAGAACTGCCTCATGCTGCGGCGTATCGCCGCGGATTCCGAAGAGGGACAAAAAGCCGTGACACATTACGAGGTGACCGGCATCGGAGATAGTGCCTGCCTTGTCCGGATTCACATCGACACAGGAAGAACCCATCAGATCCGGGTCCATATGGCCTCCATCGGGCACCCGCTCATCGGAGATACGCTCTACGGAGAAGAGGCCGCACTCCAGGAGGATCACATACGTTCCATGCCGGAGGGGTCCGCACGGGCACTTCTTCATGCGGCGGATCTCTCCTTCCGGCAGCCCTTTACCGGGGAGAAAATTCATGTGAAGGCGCCGCTTCCTGCCGACTTCCGGGAGGCTGTCTTTCGGTATCATATCGAAATGATTCCGTAGTCGCTTTGGAAATGGTATGGCCTGGGTGTCAGAATTGTGTTAAGATGATGTAAACGAAAAGGAAACAACAGAATAGATGCAATGAGCAGAGATGCCATGGGAAAATCCGGACACTCTGCTCTTTTTTGACGTTCTGCACAATCTGTGGTGCCAAAAACCTTGACAGGTGACGGGGACAGTCTATAAAATCTAATCTTGTTTTTTCTGTGATTTTTACATGCATGTATGCAATCATGCAGTACCTTTCAGACGGCGGACGATACGCGTACAGGAGAAAGAGGATTGTAAAGTGGCTAAGTACATCATCAAGCGCATTATCATGGCAATCATCACGATCTTCCTTGTCTGCTTCATCACGTTCTTTGCAATGAACGCGGTTCCGGGCGGCCCCTTCAATTCAGAGAAGGCAAAGTCCCAGGCAGTCATGGACGTTCTGAATAAGAGATACGGTCTGGATCAGCCGGTCGGTGTGCAGTTCATCAACTACATGAAGAACATCATGCACGGTGATTTCGGTGTCTCTCTGACGACCGGGCGTGATATTTCGGATACGATCAGCACGAGGTTTGCCGTTTCCGCAAAGATCGGCCTGATGGCTGTTGTGGTGGCCCTGATCCTCGGCATTGTTCTGGGTGCCATTGCAGCTCTCAACCGGAATAAATGGCCGGATCATGTGATCATCTTCTTTGTCACGCTGTTCACCGCCATGCCTTCCTTCGTCGCAGGTTCCTTCCTGCTTCTGGTGTTCTGTATTCAGCTGGGCTGGGTCCCTGTCTGGTCGACCAGTTCTCCGAACTATGTTCTGCCGGTCATCGCGCTTTCCCTTTCGCCCATGGCGTATATCACCCGACTGACGAAGACCTCCATGCTCGATGTCCTGGGACAGGATTATATCCGCACCGCCAAGGCCAAGGGCGTACACAGGGCGAAGATCATCTTTGTCCATGCTCTGCGCAATGCACTGATTCCCGTCATCACCTATGTCGGACCGCTGACCGCACAGATCCTCACCGGATCCCTTGTCGTGGAGAACATCTTCACGATCGGCGGCCTTGGCTCCGCCTTTGTCGACTCGATCACCAAGCGTGACTACACGCTGATCATGGGCGTCACGATCTTCCTCGCCGTCATCATGGTCATCGCAAACCTGATCAGCGACCTGCTCTACAAGGTCGTCGATCCCAGAATCCGTCTGGATTAAGTGTCAGGGAATACTTGAGAAAGGAACCGTGCGTTCATGGCAGCAAATTACGATAGTCCGATACCCAGGAAGAACAAGCTGAGCCTGCAGCTTGATCCCAAAAAGTTTGAAAAGGCAACTGACGAGGAGAAGCGACAGCAGGACGTCATGGCAGAGTCCACGACCTTCTTCAAGGATGGCATGCGCCGTCTGATGAGGAACCCGCTCGCCATCATCTCCATCGTCATACTGATACTCCTTCTTCTGATGATCATCTTTGCACCGATGGTTGTCCCCTACAGCTATGAGGAGATCATTTCGGTCGAAGGAAAGCGTGACCGCGGCGCGGCCAACTTAAAGCCCTTTGAGTACTCCGAGATGGAACAGCAGTACATGCAGAAGTACGGCGTGAAGATCTTCCCCCACATCATGGGAACCGATGAGCTCTGCCGCGACTACTTCATCCGCGTGGTCTACGGCACGAGAGTCTCGTTCCTCGTCGGTATCTTCGCAGCCCTGATGGTTCTCATCATCGGCGTCATCTACGGCTCGATCTCCGGCTATGCCGGCGGCAAGGTGGACATGGTGATGATGCGTATCGTCGATATCATCTATTCATTGCCGGACACGCTGATCATCATTCTGCTGTCCATTGTGCTGAAGGAGACCATTGATTTCTCGAATGTGCCGGTCGTCGGAAAACTCGGGTCGAACATGGTCTCGATGTTCATCGTCTTCGGCCTGCTGTACTGGGTCGGCATGGCGCGGCTTGTCAGAGGACAGATCCTGACGATCAAGGAAAATGAATACGTCCTTGCGGCGCGCTCCATGGGTGCATCCGGCGGACGCATCATCCGGCAGCACATCCTGCCGAACTGCCTGTCGGTCATCATTATCACCACCGCACAGGAAATTCCGTCGGCCATCTTCACCGAGTCCTACCTTTCGTTCATCGGTCTGGGTGTTCAGCTGCCGATGCCGTCTCTGGGCTCCCTGGCAAATGCGGCGCGTTCCGGCATGCAGAGCTACCCCTGGAAGCTTGTCTTCCCGTCGGTCATGATCATTCTGATCGTCCTTGCATTTAACCTGCTGGGCGATGCGCTCCGCGATGCATTTGACCCGAAGCTCAAGCAGTGACAAAGGAGGCAGACATGGCTATTACGGAACAGGAAGTACAGGAAAAAATCAGGGAAAATGAGGAAACTCCTGTCCTGCAGGTGAAAAACCTGCATACCTCCTTCTTCACCGAGTCCGGTGAAGTGCAGGCGGTCAACGGCGTTTCCTTCAATCTCCAGAAGGGCAAGATCCTGGGTGTCGTCGGCGAGTCGGGCTCCGGCAAGTCGGTGACGGCCTATTCGATCATGCAGATCCTCGCCGATACCGGAAAGGTCGTCGAGGGTGAGATTCTCTTCAAGGGAGAGAACATCCTCAAGTATTCCGAGAAGCAGATGAATGAATTCCGCGGCGACAAGATTTCGATCATCTTTCAGGATCCGATGACGAGTCTGAACCCGGTGTTCACGATCGGATATCAGCTGCGCGAGGCTCTGCAGCTGCACACCAAGTACAAGACAAAGGCAGAAGCCAACAAGAGAGGTACAGAACTTCTCGCAATGGTCGGCATCAACCAGCCGGAGACCCGCATGAAGCAGTATCCGTTTGAGCTCTCCGGCGGCATGCGGCAGCGTGTCATGATCGCCATGGCGCTTGCCTGTGAGCCGGACGTCCTGATCGCTGATGAGCCGACGACAGCTCTTGACGTGACGATTCAGGCGCAGATCCTCGAGCTCATGAAGTCGCTGCAGGAGAAGATGGGCATGGCAATCATCCTCGTCACCCATGACCTGGGCGTCATCGCGTCCATGTGCGATGAGATCATTGTCATGTACGGCGGAAGAGTTTGCGAGAGAGGCACGGCAGACGATATCTTCTACAGGCCCTGCCACGAGTACACGAAGGGACTGCTCCGGTCCATTCCGAATGTCCAGAACATGAAGAAGAAACTGGTCCCCATCGGAGGCACGCCCATCAACATGCTGGCTATGCCCAAGGGCTGTGCATTCTGCCCGCGCTGTGATAACGCGATGAAGATCTGCCTCACGGAAAAACCGGACGAGATGCAGATGCCTGACGGGCACTACGCCTCCTGCTGGATGAACGTCAAGAAGATGATGGAAGAAGAGCAGCAGGGGCACGGTACAGAAGAACAGATGCTGAAGGATCTCGAGAAGGAAGAGCCTGCAGCAGTCCGGAATATCGATACGATCTAGGAGGAATACGCTGTGTCAAAGGTAGATAAGGAAAATCAGAAAAACGGCGTTCCGCAGAAGATCGAGACGGAAAACCTCGTTGAAGTCAGGGATCTCAAGGAGTACTTTCCGACAAAGCAGGGCTTTAAGACCATCCCGTTAAAGGCAGTGGACGGTGTGTCGTTCAGCATCAAGGCGGGCGAGACTCTGGGCCTTGTCGGCGAGTCCGGCTGCGGCAAGACCACAGTCGGCAGAACGCTTCTTCGCCTCTATGAGCCCACGGGCGGACAGTTCTACTTCAACGGGGAGCTCGTGACGGAAAAGAATATTCATCCCCTGCGCAAGCAGATGCAGATGGTGTTCCAGGATCCGTACTCCTCCCTCGACCCGCGCATGACGGTGGAGGATATCATCGGGGAGCCGATGGACATCTACCACCTGTACAAGGACAAGAAGGAGCGGCATGAGAAGATCATGCAGCTCATGGAGACGGTAGGCCTCAATGCCGAGCACGCTACGCGCTATGCGCATGAGTTCTCCGGCGGACAGAGGCAGCGTATCGGCATCGCCCGTGCTCTTGCCGTAAATCCGAAGTTCATCGTCTGCGATGAGCCGGTTTCCGCTCTTGATGTCTCGATTCAGGCGCAGGTCATCAACATGTTCGAGGACATCCAGGACAAGCTGGGCGTTGCCTATCTGTTCATCGCTCACGACCTTCTGGTTGTGCACCACATCTCCGACCGCATTGCCGTCATGTACCTTGGCAAGCTTGTGGAGATCGCGGATGCGGATGAACTCAATGAACATCCGATTCATCCCTACACGCTCTCCCTCCTGTCGGCTGTGCCGATCCCGGATCCGGAGACCGCGCGCCACTCGCACCGCATCGTCCTCGAGGGCGATGTCCCGAGTCCGCTCCATATGCCCTCCGGCTGCCCGTTCCGCACAAGATGCCGCTATGCGACCGATCAGTGTGCAAAGGAAATGCCGAAACTCACCGACCGCGGCAATGGACATATGGTGGCATGTTGGGTAAAATAGGGAACATGCGGAAACTCAAAGTTCCCACCCTGGTTTTTGGGTAATAGAGAAGCACCACCTTCTCTTTACTGCACGGCTTTGCCGTGCGAACACACTTTTATACGATCTAGGAGGATTTGTATGAAAAAGAAAAAGGCTATGGCTGTCTTACTGACAGCGGCTACAGCAGTGACCCTGCTCGCCGGCTGCGGTGACGCTTCCAGCGCACCCACTGCTTCTTCTACAGCAGATACGGCTGCTACCGACACGGCATCTGCGGATGGCGATGTCATCGAGGACTGGGTCAAGAACGTAGGACTTACGGCATCGAGCACCAATGAGGCAGCTCCTGACTGGTCCCACTACGATGAGCTGGTCAGCGAGATCTACACCGATACCGATCTTGCAGATCGTGAGGCTAAGCTTCACGAGGCTGAGGACATGCTGATGGCAACCGGTGCGGTTCTTCCGATTTACTACTACAACGACCTGTATCTGGAGCACACCGAGTGGAGCGGCGACTATGCCACTGTGTTCGGCACCAAGTACTTCATGTACGCGAAGAAGGACGGTAAGAATGCCGATGTCATGCGCATCAACCTCGCTTCCGAGCCGGATCACCTGGATCCCGCACTGAACAGCGCCGTTGATGGTGCCTGCCTTGCTTCGAACTCCTTCGTCGGTCTGTACACGAACGACAAGGACGGCAACATCGTCCCTGCTCTTGCAGACGGCGATCCGGAGGTCTCTGAGGATGGCACCGAGTACACTGTCCATATGAAGAAGGATCTGAAGTGGTCCGACGGTTCTGATCTGAACGCAAACGATATCGTCTACTCCTGGAAGAGAGCAGCAGATCCCGCAACGGCTTCTGACTACAGCTATCTGTTCACGGTCTTTGATGGCTACGGCGATGGCACCAATCCGGATCTTTCCGTTGATGCTCCTGATGATTACACCGTTCACTTCAAGCTCACGGCTCCCTGCCCGTACATCATGAGCCTGCTTGCATTCCCGGTCTTCATGCCGGTCAAGCAGAGCGAGGTTGAGGCAGCAGATCCGGACGGCACGAATCCTGGCGCATGGGCAATGGAAGCAGGCTTTGTCACCGACGGCGCTTACACGCTGACGAGCTGGAACCACAACGAGTCCATGGTCTACAAGAAGAACCCTTACTTCTATGATGCAGACAATGTCTCCGTTGATGAGCTCGACTTCATGCTCTCTGCAGAGGATACTTCGATCTACTCCGCATTCACGTCCGGAGATCTGGACTATGCGGATACCGTCCCGAACGACGAGGTCGCAAACCTCAAGAATACGCCTGAGTTCCATGTCATTGACAACCTCGGCACCTACTACGTCTGCTTCAACGTCAATTCCGACATGTTCTCCGGCAAGACCGTTGATCAGGCAGCAGCAATGCGCCGCGCCATCGGTCTGCTGATCGATCGTCAGTACATTGTCGACACAGTCGGCCAGACGGATCAGAAGGTTGCAACGAGCTTCATTCCGGCAGGCATGAGCGACGGCCACGGCGGAGAGTTCAAGACGAACGATGATGCCTACACGTTCCCGGTTGACGACGGCTACTATCAGGATATTTCCGTCAACGCGGATGATCAGCAGCAGGCAATCGCCCTTCTCGAGTATGCAGGCTATAAGTTCGATGACAGCGGCATGCTGTCCTCCGATACGCCTCTGAAGATCAACTACCTGACCAACGAAGGCACCGCCCATGAGGCCATTGCTCAGCTGATCCAGCAGGATCTCGCACAGGTTGGCATCGACATGGAGATCTCCGTCGAAGACTGGCAGACCTTCCTGAACGACCGTAAGAACGGCAACTTCGATGTGGCTCGTGAGGGCTGGCTTGCAGACTACGACGATCCGATCAACATGATCGAGATGTTCCAGTCGTCCTCCGGTAACAACGACGCACAGCTTGGCAAGTAATCTGTCGTAAAACAGAACAAAACCCCTTAACCGGGAGAACAGAAGGCGAAAACCTTTCTGTTCTCCCGGTTTTTTGATGTTCCCGTCGGGGGTCTTTCACGAAGTAAATTTTAGAATTCAATAATCATTGAGTTTCTCAGGGATTTGAAAGCTATACATAAGTTTTCAAATTCTTTTTTACACCCTCCAGATAGAGTATAATAGATATATGTAGGAGTATATTAGCTACAAGAGGAGGAAATCTCTATGGCAGCAAAAACTTATCCGGATTGGGTGCAAAAGTTTCGTACGAAGGGGAAGACGGTTAAGAAGGTTGGCGATAACTATTACCTCTACAAACATACGTCGAAGAGGGTTGAAGGC
>Ga0256406_1000466_pt1 | contig 73683 bp, 67 predicted proteins | sample RumenRJG_03DNA_FD_185986 | JGI IMG/M metagenome (GOLD analysis project Ga0256406, IMG submission 185986) | Bovine rumen microbial communities from Lethbridge, Alberta, Canada - RJG_03 | ecosystem: Host-associated > Mammals > Digestive system > Stomach > Rumen | place: Canada: Alberta | collected... | reverse complement strand
TACTTTTGCCCATAGTTACTTGGTCTTTTTACAAAATACAAAAGTAACACAAAAAGGCTGGATTCCAAGCGAGGAATTCAGCCTTAATTTTGGTCACACTGTTCAGGTTTTAGCGGACACCAATAATCTGTTTTATTCTTTAGACGACAATCAATACAGAATTAAAGGGTATAATGGTATCGTAAACTGAAATAAACACTTACATTCAGACAGCATCACATAAATAATGCCAGTATAAATTTAGGGGGGTACCAAAGTAATGGTACCCTCTCTTTTATCCTAATCGAAATATTTTTTCAGATATTGCCCGGTAAAGCTTTCTTTACATTTTGCAATCTGCTCAGGCGTTCCGGCAGCAACAAGTTTTCCGCCTTTATCGCCGCCATCGGGACCAAGATCAATAACCCAGTCGGCTGTTTTAATCACATCCATATTGTGCTCTATTACAATAATGCTGTGTCCACGGTCTATCAAAGCTGCAAAGGCGCCCAGCAGTCGGCGAATATCATGGAAATGCAAACCTGTGGTGGGCTCATCAAAGATAAAGAGGGTAGGCTCCTGGTTCTCCTGACCAATAAAATAAGCCAGCTTTACACGTTGGTTCTCACCACCACTTAAACTTGATGAACTCTGACCCAGGGTGATATAACCCAGACCAACATCTTGTAACGGTTTGAGACGCTGCACAATTGTGGAAGCTCCATACTGTGTAAAGAAATCGATGGCCTGATTCACAGTAAGGTTCAATATGTCGTTGATGTTTTTTCCATGGAACCTAACCTCAAGAATTTCTTTTTTGAAACGCTGACCATGACAAGCCTCACATGGAAGCACCAAATCGGCCATAAACTGCATTTCAACCGTAATAACACCGGCACCCTTACATTCTTCACAACGACCGCCCTCGGCGTTGAATGAAAAATATTGAGGTGTAAAGCCCTCTTGTTTTGCCAGGGGCAGATTAGCATAAAACTGACGTATGGCATCGTAAGCCTTCAGATAGGTAGCCGGATTCGAGCGTGTACTCTTACCAATAGGGTTCTGGTCGACAAACTCTACATGTTTAATCGACTTGAAATCGCCACCTAACGATGTAAAATCGCCTGGTGCATCACAAACCTCACCCAAGCTGCGTTTCAGGGCAGGATAGAGAATACCTTTTATCAATGTAGATTTGCCCGAGCCTGACACACCTGTAATAGCGCACAGCGTGTTAAGAGGTATTTCTACATTTATGCCTTTCAAGTTGTTCATACGGCATCCTTGCAGAACAATTTTCTCGTTCCAGGATCTCCGAGATGCAGGAACCTCAATTTTCTCATTGTGAGTGAGGTATTTAATGGTGTGCGACAATGGATACTGCTTAACAAGAGCCTCAACATTATCGTTTTGTAAATCGGGCACCTTGCCCTGATAAACAACCTGTCCGCCTAAAGTTCCGGCATCGGGACCAATATCTATCAGCCAGTCGGCCGAACGGATGATTTCCTCGTCATGTTCTACAACCAGCACTGTATTGCCCAACTGCTGCAGTTCGCGTAACACATGGATAAGCCTTTCGGTATCGCGACTGTGCAATCCAATGCTTGGCTCATCAAGAATATACAGCGAGCCTACCAGAGAAGAGCCCAATGCTGTGGTCAGATTAATACGCTGACTTTCACCACCACTCAACGTGTTACTCTGACGATTCAGCGTAAGGTACCCCAGACCCACGTCGACCAGATACTTCAACCGGTTGTTTATCTCAGATAGCAGACGCTTCGAGATCTCAGCTTCATGCTGAGTCAGCTCCAAATGCTTAAACCAGTCGAGCAGCTCAGAAATTGACAGCTGAACCAGGTCGGTGATGCTTTTGCCATTGATCTTTACCCAGGTAGCCTCTTTCTTCAATCGTGTGCCGTGACAGTCGGGACAAATAGTGCGACCTCTATATCGGCTCATCATAACCCTGTATTGTATCTTATAAAGGTTTTCTTTTACCATATTGAAGAAAGCATCAATGCTTACGCGCTGGTCTTCCGGATAGGTATTGTCGTTAGGCAGTCCATGCCATAACCACCCCTTCTCTTTAGTGGAAAGTTGATAATAAGGTTTGAAAATAGGGAAGTTATACTGCTTGCCTCTTCGGCAGAATTCATCCTGCCAGATTTTCATTTTCTCACCATGCCAGCATGCTACACAACCTTCGTATACACTCAGAGAGGTATCAGGCACAACGAGTTTCTCATCTATACCGATAACACTGCCGAAACCTTCACACGTAGGGCAGGCACCTAAAGGAGAGTTAAACGAGAACATATTCTCATTGGGCTCTTCGAATTTTATTCCATCAGCTTCGAAGGTAGTCGAAAAGGCAATCGTCTGCATTGAGGGCAGAATAACAAGAAAGCATCGGCCGCCGCCTTCATAGATAGCTGTTTCGGCAGAGTCGGTAAGTCGGGAAATCTCACTCGGTTCCTTACTTACCGACATTCGGTCGATAATAATCTGCACTTCATCGGCTTTAAGCTGGTTAGCCTTATCCTCACTTTCAAGCAACTCGCTGAGCCTTACGGTTTCACCATGCACAAAAGCCCTGCTATAGCCCTGCATCTGTTCCATTTTGAGTTGCTCAGCCACACTTCTGCCTTCGGGCACAATAAGAGGCGAAGTTAGCATTACCTTGACACCTTCCGACAGGGTTAGCGCGGTGTTTACAATATCCTCGGCAGAATGCTTCTTTACCTCTTGTCCTGATACAGGAGAATATGTACGGCCAATACGGGCATAAAGTAATTTAAGATACTCGTATATTTCAGTAGATGTTCCAACCGTGGAACGTGGATTGCGTGCAATGGTTTTCTGCTTAATGGCAATTGCGGGCGGCAGGCCTTTAATAAAATCACACTCAGGTTTTGACATTCTGCCTAAGAACTGTCGGGCATAAGCCGAAAGCGACTCTACATATCTGCGTTGTCCCTCAGCATAAAGCGTATCAAAGGCAAGTGACGATTTGCCCGAGCCCGAAACGCCGGTTACGACAATAAACTTATTGCGGGGTATTTGTAAACTTATATTCTTTAAGTTATTTACTCTGGCCCCTTTAATTTCAATGCAGTTGTCCATAAATCTGAGTGATGATAATTTAACAATTTGCCATAGCCATGAGACGTTGCCACGAATGGCAACAAGTGGCTTTATTCGAAGTAGTATAAGAAGGTAGCAATGCCTTGCAATGCCGGCTTACGCGAATTCTCCAATTCTAATTTAAATTGAATTGAAGCTTTACAGATACCCCTGAGATTTTCGATGTTGTAGAGTGAGGCCGACAAGCGCACCCTGCTGCCGGAGGGCACTGCAACACCGAAACGCATCTTGTCCATTCCGTAGTTTACCATCATTTTAATATGGTTTACTTGAATGAGCTGTTGCCACAAGTAAGGCAGCAACGACAAGGTGAGATAACCATGAGCGATGGTTGTTTTGTAAGGGCTCTCCTTTTTGGCGCGTTCCACGTCAACATGTATCCACTGATGGTCGTTAGTGGCATCGGCAAACTTGTTAATACGATCTTGAGTAACCTCTATCCAATCAGAAGTACCAATTAACTGACCCTTTAACTGGGCAAATTCATCGTATGAATTAATAATCACTTTATCCATAATTATCTTATTAAGTTATTGAACAATATTGAATTTTGCAAATTTCAGCAATAGTTGCTTACGTCCGGTATTCTCGAACAATACAGTGGCCTTGGTTTCTTCGCCAGTGCCTGTTACACTCTCTATAACACCTTTACCAAAGCGCTGATGTATTATTGTTTGCCCGACTGCAACCTGTGGAATGGCCGATGGAGAGGACACGCTGGTGCTTGTGGCGCGACTAACAGGCTTAAGAAGCCGTGGCTTAATTTCCGGGATGTGGTTTATTCTTGGACTTAGTTTAGGTATATACTCCTCATCATCAGAAGACGACGAAGAAACATACTTTTGGTCAATATCTCTGATAAAACGGCTTGGAGTATCAAACTCCATATGCCCGTAGCGCCAGCGATGCTTGGCACATGTAAGGAAACACTCTTTGCGGGCCCTGGTAATGGCTACATAGAGCAGCCGTCGCTCTTCCTCAAGTTCCTTTGGGGAGTCAACACAGCGTGGACTTGGAAAGATATTCTCTTCCAAACCAACAATGAACACGTTGTCGAACTCAAGTCCCTTTGCCGAATGTATCGTAAGCAATGAAACACGGTTATCATCTTCTGTGTTCATGTCGGCATCGGTCATAAGTGATACCTCCTGCAAATAATCCGACAGCAATATGTGCTGATTGCCTTCTTCACGAGCTGTTTCCACAAAAGTCTGGATACCTGAAAGTAATTCTTCTACATTCTCAAGTTTCGCACGTTGTTCAGCATCGTTAGAGCTGCTAAGATCCTGATTAATGCCAGAATCACGAATTATGGTGCATGCCATATCATAAGCATCAGTAGTGGAATGTGCCAATATAAAGCTGTTAATCAGCTGGGCGAATTTGGCTAATTTTGTTTTAGCTCCACCCGTAAGGTTCACATCAGGATAAAGGTCAGGATTACTGCAAATCTGCCATAAACTTACATTATTGGCTAAGGCTGCTGCCTCTATCTTCTTTATAGTTACCTGGCCAATACCGCGTGCCGGATAGTTGATAATGCGTTTGAAAGCCTCCTCGTCTTGTACGTTAGCAACCATCTTGAAGTAGGCTATAACATCTTTGATTTCTTTTCGCTGGTAGAAGCTCAAACCACCATAGATACGATAGGGAATACCTTGCTTGCGCAATTCATCCTCAAAAGATCGGCTCTGTGAATTTGTACGATACAAAATGGCAAAGTCGGAATAATCTGCATCATCATGCAAAACCCTCGAACGAATTTCTTTGCACACAGTTACAGCCTCTTCCTGGTCTGAGTAAAATTGCTTAAGCTGTATTTTGTCACCAACTTCATTCTCGCTAAACACGTTCTTAGGTATTTGCCGCTGATTATGCTTCATCAAGCTGTTGGCAGCATCTACAATATATTGCGTGGAACGATAATTCTGCTCAAGCTTAAACAGTTTATAAGATGGATATAACTGCTTAAAATTAAGCATATTATCTATATTTGCTCCTCTAAAGGCGTAAATACTTTGGAAGTCATCGCCAACCACACATATGTTTTGCTGTTCAGCGGTGAGCTGATACACTATGCGCTGTTGCACATAGTTGGTATCCTGGTACTCATCAACCAGAACATACTGAAAGAAACCGGCATATTTCTTTCTGATATCGTTGTGTTTATCAAATAACAAGTAAGTATTTACCAGCAAGTCATCAAAATCCATAGCATTAGCGTTCTTTAACCGTTGGTTATAAATACTATAGATTTTCGCCGTCTCGGGCATCCGATTGATTTTATCCCTAAGAATAATATCACTATCTTGTGAATAGATGTCGGGCAACTGCAAACGGTTTTTTGCCATCGAAATAGAGTGGTGTACTGCACTAGGCTTGTACTGTTTATCATCGAGCTCCAACTCACGAATGATTGACCGAATAAGCGAATTGCTGTCTGAGTCATCATAAATAGTAAAATTGCTTTTATAGCCCAATGTCTGAGCCTCAACACGCAATATATGAGAAAAAATAGAGTGGAATGTCCCCATGTACAACTTGCGTGCCTGATCTTGGCCGACAATTGTACCTATGCGGTCCTTCATCTCGCGAGCAGCCTTGTTAGTAAATGTAAGCGCCAGGATGTGATAGGGTAGTACACCCTGACTTAAAAGATAAGCTATTTTATAAGTAAGCACACGCGTTTTGCCCGAACCTGCACCTGCTATAACCAACTGGGGACCTCCCAGATAGGTTACTGCTTGCTGTTGAGCTGTATTTAATTCTGCCAAGATATTATGTTGCAACATATTACTGATGTTTGTAGGTACCACCAACTACCGTGTTGGGATTAATGTCTTCGCCTTCTTGAGGAAATGTAGGAATAAACTTCATTTCGTGCATAATCTGCCGTTGCCGTTTGCGGATATAAGACGATGGATATTTGCTGCTGAATTTACGAGGGTTGGGTAGAGTAGCCGCAATAAGGGCACAATCAGCTCTTGATAAATCAGTTGCTGTCTTGCCAAAGTTATATTCTGCACAGGCCGACACACCATATATCTCGTTACCCATCTCAATAGAATTTAAATAAACTTCCATGATGCGTTGTTTACTCCACAGAAGCTCCATGAGAAATGTAAAATAAGCTTCAAAGCCTTTCCGTATCCAACTTCTGCCAGGCCAAAGAAATACATTTTTAGCTGTTTGTTGTGATATGGTGCTGGCACCATGCATTGTGCCATGCCCATGTCGGTTATGAGAGGCGGCTCGTTCAATGGCGCGATAATCGAAACCATGATGCAACAAAAAACGCTGATCTTCACTTGCCATCACTGCTACGGGCATATGGGGAGAAATTTCAGCAAGTGGAATCCAATGATGGTGACAGGTTAAAGTGCCATCCTGGACACACCTTATAACCATCAGCGGTGTGACATAGACGGGTACAAATCGATATAATATAACCGCTAATATTGAGGATGCGAAGAAAGCAGCAAGCACCCAACGAAGTATTACAAGAATTCGTCTTTTCATTCATGTTGATTAAGGGGCATACTTACCGTTAAGGAAAAATATGCCCCTTAGAAATATTATTTAAGCTTTAGCTGATAAGCTATTACTGTAATGTGCCATTGTTGGCGGCATTAACCATAGCCTGGCTGGCATATAGATACACTTCAACTCTGCGATTCTGCTTACGGCCGTCAGCAGTGCTGTTGTCAGCCACAGGCTCTGAACTGCCTTTGCCTACAATGTTCTTGAGCTGTGAACTTGGCACTGAGCAACTCTTCAGATAAGTTGCAACGCTCTGTGCGCGCTTGTTGCTCAAAGGAACGTTGATTCCATCGTTTCCAGTATTGTCAGTATGACCATAGATATCAACATAGCAGTCAGGGTTATTCTTTAACACTGTAGAGAATTTGGCTAACGAGGTTTTACTTGAAGAACTCAAATCAGCCTTATTAGTTGCAAATAATATACCACTATCGAAGGTAACCTTCACTGCCTTCAATCCATTGCTGTCAGTTACTTCTTCAACCTTGGCATCCTTTACCTGAGCTGCAGCCTCTTGAGCCACCTTATCCATATGGTGTCCAATCAGTGCACCTGCACCAGAACCAACAGCACCACCAATGGCAGCACCAATGGCAGCGCCCTTACCATGGCCAACCATGGCACCAATAATAGCACCAAGAGCAGTTCCACCGCCAGCTCCAACAAGAGCACCTGTTCCTTGATTAGTTTTACATCCAGTAAAGCCACCTATCACTGTAAGCATACATAAGCCCACTGTCGCTGTTTGTAACTTCTTCATAATTTAATTCTCCTTTTGAATACTTTATTTTAATTGCAAAGATAATTCTTTTTTCTGAAATACCAATTGTTTTTTGCTGTTACTCTGCACAAAAATGAAAATATCAAAAATTTGTTTTGCTATTTGCCCTTTTTGCTGTAACTTTGCTGCAAAGATACAAGAAAATACTTTTATCGCGGAGGAATTATTCCTATTTTAAATAGGGATAACCCTAAAATTTTACATATAATGGCAAAAGAATTAAAACAATTAACCAAACGGGCCGACAACTATAGTCAATGGTATAATGACTTGGTTTATAAGGCTGATCTGGCCGAACAGTCGGCTGTTAGAGGCTGTATGGTAATTAAACCTTATGGATACGCTATATGGGAAAAGATACAGCACGAGTTGGACAGTGAATTCAAGAAGCTGGGCGTGCAGAATGCTTACTTCCCACTGCTTATCCCGAAAAGCTTTTTTGCACGCGAGGCTGAGCATGTAAAAGGATTTGCTAAAGAGGCTGCTGTTGTTACACATTACAGACTGCGCACTTCGGCCGACGGCAAAGACATTGAAGTAGATCCAACTGCCAAGCTTGACGAGGAATTAATTATTCGTCCTACATCCGAAACGATTATTTGGAATACATATAAAAACTGGATTCACTCATGGCGCGACCTGCCACTGAAGTGTAATCAGTGGTGCAACGTTATGCGCTGGGAAATGCGCACACGCCCATTCTTGCGTACATCAGAATTCTTGTGGCAAGAGGGGCACACCGCTCATGCAACCCGCGAAGAGGCAGAAGCCATGGCACAACAAATGTTGCACGTCTATGCTAACTTCGTGGAAAACTTTATGGCTGTGCCTGTTGTTCAAGGTGTGAAAAGTGAAACCGAAAGGTTTGCTGGCGCATTGAACACATACACCATTGAAGCAATGATGCAAGATGGTAAAGCATTGCAAAGTGGAACAAGTCACTTCCTTGGACAGAATTTTGCAAAAAGCTTTGATGTGACTTTCTTGAACAAGGAAAATAAACCTGAGTACGTATGGGCTACATCCTGGGGTGTCAGCACTCGTTTGATGGGCGCGCTCATTATGGTACATTCCGACGACAACGGTTTGGTGCTTCCACCCAAACTTGCTCCTATTCAGGTAGTTATCGTCCCAATTGCTAAGAAAGGTGAAGATTTACAACAAATCACTGATAAGTTTACTCCTGTGATAAATGCTTTGCAGCAGAAGGGTATATCTGTTAAATACGATGATGCTGATAACAAGCGACCTGGATTTAAATTTGCTGACTACGAGCTTAAGGGTGTACCGGTAAGATTAGTAATGGGCAGCAAAGATTACGCAAACAACACTGTGGAAGTAATGAGACGTGATACACTTGAAAAAGAAACCGTTCCCTTCGATGGCATAGAAGATTATGTTGAAAAGTTACTTGGTGATATTCAAACAAGCATCTATCAAAAAGCCAAGAACTTCCTTACAAGTCATATCTACGAATGTGATAATTACGATGAGTTCAAGGAGAAAATTAAGGATGGCGGCTTCTTCTTGTGTCATTGGGATGGAACTCCTGAAACTGAGGCCCGAATCAAAGAAGAGACACAAGCCACTATCAGATGCGTCCCATTTGATTTTGAGCAAACAGAAGGCGTTGATATGGTTTCAGGAAAACCAGCACACCAACGAGTTATCATTGCACGCAGTTACTAATAAATAGCATAAAAGCCTATTTTGGAACAGAAGTACTTATCTGTTACAAAACAGGCTTTTATCATCTATAAATTACCCTTGGCCGTCAATTTTTATTTTATTTTATTTTGTTCTATTCATTGTACGGTAACACATAATATTTTCTCTGTCTTCGATGTAATTGCATACCTTTGGTCAATTCTGTGACCTACAACCCAAATGATTCTCTGCTCAGCATCCACGAGTATAAAAGTATTACGTCGTGTAAGAACATCTACCTTCTCATCTTTTAAAAAATCGGTAATCAATTTTCGTCCATGCATTCCGAACGGCTGGAATTTATCATCAGCCTTTGGGTGTCTGATTTCTAACGGAAACTTAATATCATCTCCCGAAATCGTTATTGACATAGGATTACGGCTAACTTTAAAATCAGCTGTTTTCTGAATCATAAAAACGCTCACTACCAAGCTTTCATTAAGATGAAATTTTCCTTCTTCTGGAATCTTATACGAGTTATCATTTTTTGATTCGATCGGATCAATAATTATAAAGCCATGGTTAATGGTAAGTTGATGCGTATCTGAAAACCATATTTTTCCACTTTCAACGTGTTCTATCTTCTCAACAATTTCTTCTATAATTGTTGAATTAAATTTAAAACTTGAAAGAATATGATAAACAAGATACGGAAAGTTTACATATTCTTTTAAAGCTTGTATTTGAATATAAGCTGCAATAGCATCACCTTTTGCATTATAGTATACTGCTAAATGCTGAGATTTTTTTATAAAATCATCGATTGAACGTTCTACAATTGTCTGAACTTCCGTCAAATATGTAATTGTCTGGTCGATTTTCATATCAAACAATGGATTAATTTCTCGTAATGCCGGAATAATATTCAACCGAAGCTTATTACGTTTTACATTCGCTACCAGGTTGGAACTGTCTGTAACATAAGTCTGATTACACTTCTGCAAGTATTGTAATATTTCTTGACGTGAAAAATGGAGTAGGGGTCTTGTAATGTGACCATTACATTCTTTCATTCCTGTGAGCCCTCTTAATCCGGTTCCTCTGCACAAATTTAGTAAAAAAGTTTCTACTTGATCGTCTCTGTGATGAGCAACACATATATCAGCAGCATGAATAGCAACTCGCAACTTCTCGAAGTAATCGTAACGGAGCTCCCTGGCGGCCATCTCAATACTCACATGATGCAATTGTGTATAAGTATTAGTATCAAAATGAACGACATGTAGCTTAACATTCAATTGAGCGCATAAATCTTTACAAAAGAGTTCATCACGGTCAGACTCTTCTCCACGAAGATGAAAATTACAGTGAACAGCTTCTATCAAATAATTGAAGTCGTGCAGCAACAATAGCAATGCTACACTGTCAGGTCCTCCCGATAATGCAACAAGATGCAACTTATCCGCATCAAGAGTTTTTTTAAGCTCAAATAAAACTTTTTCAGTCCAATCCATCTCTTTGATTTATATAGAGTTGTGCTCTTTTTAAATCAGCAGGCGTATCAATACCAATGGTCTCAAAAGTGGTTAATACTACTTTAATCTTATAGCCATTCTCAAGCCATCTCAATTGTTCCAGACTTTCTGCCAATTCTAATGGAGACGATGGCAACTTGGCAATCTCCTTTAATACGTCTGTTTTGTATCCATAAATGCCAATATGCTTTAGGAATTGAAAATTTTTAAGCCATTCAATTCTTTCTTTGCCTCGTACAAAGGGAATTACGGAACGAGAAAAGTACATTGCATAACTACGTTTGTCGAGCACAATCTTTGGACTGTTTACATTCTCTAACTGGTCTAATGTTTTAAAAGGTATGCCCAGTGTCGCAATTTGTGCATCTTTATCATCAAAACTTTCACACAAGTCTAAAATTTGTTCATCATGAATAAATGGTTCATCACCTTGCACATTAATAATGTATTTCCAGTTATTACCAAGCTTGCTAATCGCCTCAGCGATTCTTTCCGTACCATTTTTGCACAAACTGCTTGTCATTACAGCTTTTCCGCCAAACAGAGTCACTGCATCAAAGATTCTTTCATCATCTGTTGCTACATAAACACTTGGAATAACTTTAGAAACACTCTCATAAACATGCTGAATGATGGGCTTGTTATTTAAAAGTGCTAAAGGTTTGCCAGGAAATCGTGAAGAACCATACCTGGCTGGAATAATTGCTATATATTCATTAATATTCATAATTCATTAACTCCTATTTATCATAACTTCCATTAATAATTTATAGCTCATTAAAACTCAAAGGGAGCAAATCTGACACCTTAGATACTATGTAACAGAACTTTTGTCCGTACAAAATAATTTTAATGGGCTTATTGTATCTCTTCTCGATTTGTAGCATTACTTGCCGGCAACTGCCACAAGGAGTTACAGGATCATCTGTAAATTTATTGCCTGTAAAAGCTGCTATGGCGAGTGCAACAATTGGCTTGTCAGGATGTCGTGCTTGCGCTGCAAATATAGCACTGCGTTCAGCACATATTCCGCTTGGAAAAGCTACATTCTCTTGATTGCACCCTTGAATGATCTCATTGTCTGTTAGCCGTACTGCAGCTCCCACATTAAAATGGCTGTATATGGCATAAGAGTTTTTAGTAGCTTTCTTGGCACTTTCAACCAATTCTGAATCTAAAGCTGACAATTCATCAGCACGACATTTTGTTATTTTAATATCAATATTATATGTCTCCATTGGTGTTTATCGAGGGTTATTAATGTTTATTCTGTTGTAATTTCATTGAATTAAGCCATAAAACTTGCTTCTCTTCACTAGAATTTGGCTGGGGATTCCAAAATTTTTGTCCAACTAATTCATTGGGCAAATACTGCTGTGCTACATAATGATTAGGAAAGTCATGTGGATATTTATAACCATCATGATAGCCCAATTGCTCCATTAACTTCGTAGGTGCATTCCTAAGATGCAGAGGCACAGGTAGATTTCCATATTTTTTTGAGATATCCAATGCTTTATTAATAGCCAAATAAGCCGAATTGCTTTTAGGGCTTGTAGCCAGGTAAACAACAACTTCGGCTAATGGGATTCTTGCCTCCGGCCATCCAATTTTATCTACAGCATCAAAAGCACTGTTTGCTAAAAGCAATGCATTAGGATTTGCTAACCCGATATCTTCTGAAGCACTGATAATCATACGCCTGGCAATAAATTTAGGGTCCTCTCCCCCATCAATCATCCTTGCCATCCAGTATAAAGCTGCGTCAGGATCGCTGCCACGAATGCTCTTAATAAACGCTGAGATAAGATCGTAATGCATATCTCCACCCTTGTCGTATGCCAAAGGTGACTGTTGTACGCATTTATTTACTAACTCGTTGGTTATAACTATATTATCATCTTTTTCTGCATCAGTTACGAGTTCCAATATATTGAGCAGCTTGCGTGCATCACCGCCACTAAAGCGTAAGATAGCATCTGTTTCTTTAAGCTGGATATGTTTTGTACGCAGTACCACATCCTGCTCAATCGCCCTGTTTAACAACTTCAATAAGTCGTCTTTTTCGAGAGGCTTCAAAACATAAAGCTGACAACGAGACAAGAGCGGACGTATCACTTCGAAAGAAGGATTCTCTGTTGTTGCACCAATGAGAGTTATGACCCCTCTTTCTACCGCTGCCAGTAGTGAATCCTGTTGAGCTTTATTAAAACGGTGTATCTCATCAATAAATAAAACAGGCGACTCGGAATTAAAGAATTTGCTCTTCTTTGCCTTTTCTATCACCTCTTTTACTTCTTTTACTCCACTGGAAACAGCACTAATTGTATAAAAAGGTACATTTAAATTTTTAGCTATGATGTGCGCGAGCGTGGTTTTACCCACACCAGGAGGGCCCCAAAGAATAAAAGAAGAGATATGACCGCTCTCTACCATATTTCTTAATATGGCACCTTTACCTACTAAATGCTGCTGTCCAACATAGTCATCAAATGTATTGGGGCGCATACGTTCTGCTAAAGGTTCATTCATACGGCTATTTTATTTACACGAAATCGAAAATCAAGAAGATATTGCCACACCTTTCTCTTAGAAAAATGTGGCAATAAAAACAATTAAAGATATTGTTTAATCTCTTCGATTAATCTTCTACCGGCATTATCAGCAGCTTCCTGAGTCTTTGCTTCTGAGTAAACACGAATAATCGGTTCAGTATTCGACTTTCTTAGATGAACCCAATAGTCAGCGAAATCAAGCTTTACTCCATCAATGTCGGTTATTTCAACATCATTCTGACCAGCATATTTATTTTTTATCTTTAATAGCAAGGCATCAACGTCGGTGTTTGGTGTTAAGTCCAGGCGATTTTTTGCCATAAAATATTGTGGATAAGTTTTGCGCAATTCACTTACTTTTATGTTCTTTTGTGCCAGATTCGTAAGGAAAAGAGCAATTCCCACCAAAGCATCTCGACCATAGTGGCATTCCGGATAAATCACTCCACCATTGCCTTCACCACCGATTACAGCATTCACCTTCTTCATAAGAGTTGTAACGTTCACCTCACCTACAGCTGAAGCATAATACTCACAGCCATGTTTGCGAGTTACATCTCTCAAGGCCCTGGAAGAGCTCAGGTTACTTACTGTTGTTCCAGGTGTATGCGAAAGCACGTAATCAGCCACGCTTACCAATGTATATTCCTCGCCAAACATGGTTCCATCCTCAGAGATAAAGGCCAGTCTGTCGACATCAGGATCGACAACTATACCCAAGTCGTAATTTCCACTTGCCATCTCACTCATTATGCCCGAAAGATTTCTCTCCAAAGGTTCCGGGTTATGTGCAAATTGTCCATCAGGAGTACCGTTAAGTAATGTATACTCAACGTCTAAAGCTTTAAACAATTCAGGAAGAATAAGACTTCCTACAGAGTTGATAGTATCAGCAATAACCTTGAAATGCCGCTTGCCGATTAACTCAGCGTTCACCAATTGCAAACCAAGCACTTTTTCTACATGCTGATGATTAAAGCTGTTATCTTCCTTATAATGCCCCAGGTTGTCTACTTCAGCAAACTCAAAATGTGAATCAGCAGCCAGCTCATTTACCTTTGTACCTTCTTCTTTCGACAAGAACTCTCCGCTTGCATTCAACAACTTCAGAGCATTCCACTGTCGTGGATTATGGCTTGCCGTTATGATGATGCCACCGGCCGATTTACTAAGAATCACTGCCAGTTCGGTGGTAGGAGTTGTTGCCAGTCCAATATTCAGCACATCAAAGCCCATGCCCATCAAGGTGCCACATACTATTTTAACCACCATAGGGCCAGAAATACGAGCATCACGCCCCACTACGATCTGATTGCTTGCAGGATGTGTAGACTTAATAAAAGTAGCATAAGCTGCTGTGAACTTTACGATATCTATAGGGTTAAGCGTATCGTTAGAGTTGCCCCCTATAGTGCCCCTTATACCAGAAATTGATTTAATTAATGTCATAAGTACATTTTTAATTTATCGTCCTAACTGATAGGTTATAGTGTATAAACAAGGATAAACGTTAGAATTTGCGGTTTTTTGTCCCATTGTAGATGGGACGATTACCTTTACTTTGGCAATTCCTTGCTCAGACTGTCTGCCCAAATTTATATACTTTAGCGGTAACAACCAACCTTGCGGCACAGAAGCTCCGTAAGCAGCATACATTACTCCACTTAAGAAGCTGCCCTCTATCGTACCCGAGTTGTTATAAACCGACATTTTATCGAGATAGTAAGCATAGCTCACAATATCGTTTGTTGTAAGAATTGAGTCTGTAAACAGGTTTACTTCTGTATATCTGCACAGCACATTAGCCCTTGTACCCTTCTTAAGCTTTTCACCCGAGCCTTTGCGAATAATCTGCATGTAAATTCCAGAAGATTTAAACAGTACAAACTGATTTTTAGACACATCAGTAGTACTATCTTGCATATTAAACTGCTCTTCAGATATAACGTTTACAGCGCTGTCTGCTATATACTGGCTAATAGCAGAACGCTCTTTCTTACGTTTGTTTGCATAGGTTTCATCATCACTGCACGACAAGATGCTTGCTGAGACGAAAATTGTCAAGAGAAAGAATACTATTTTCTTCATTATCAATTAATTTATGGTTACAAAGATACATAATAATTCTGAATGACTGCCAGGAATGAATGCAATGCTAATGGTTTATTAATTTTTTTTATCACATAGCATCACTCCTTTTGCTTTTTTAGTTTCCTTTCAGTTCATTCGCAAAATGTTTTATTGCCGTACGCGTTATCTGAACAGCTTCATCCATACTGCAGTCAAGATGGCCGCCACTGGCATTAAAGTGACCACCACCATTAAAGAATTGCTGAGCCACTTCCTGGGCTGAGAAATTGCCTATGGTACGAATGCTCACCCAAATTACATTTTCGCGTCTGTCATCCTCCCTTAATGATATACTCAATTTCATGCCTTTAATAGCCAACGGAACATTCACGAGTCCCTCAGCGTCACCTTTTATAAAATGGAATCTCTGCATTTCATCTTTAGTAAGTGAATAATAGCAAGCATGCAAATCATCGAAGACATTCAGCTTTTGATACATCACGTAACCGCGCAAGCGAACAGCCCAGGAACTGTAATTATAAAACACATTCCGGTAGATTTTGTCCTTGTCAATTTTTTTAGACAACATCATGCTGATGATGAGGTAAATTTCAGAACTGTTTGAGTTATACGCAAAGCATCCAGTATCTGTCATCATACCAGTATAAAGACAAATGCAGCTCACCTTGCTTAGATTCTCAAGTCCGTAGAGTTGATACAGAATTCTGAATACCAGTTCACATGTCGATGAAGCGTCCTCATGATGACACACTACATCGTAGTTAGCCTGCGGATCCGAATGATGGTCGATAAGTACTTTATGTCCCTTATACGCTCTAAAAGTTGCCTCCATGTCGCCTACTCTGCCTGGTGAATCATAATCGAGCGAAAACACCAGATCTGCTTCAGCAAATTGTTTATCGATCTCTTCCTTATGTTTGTCATATCTAATTATCTGTTCCTGTCCTGGCATCCATTTCAGGAAGTCAGGAAATGCATCGGGCACGGCAATGGTACACGATTTCTGCAGATAATTACGTATGAAATCAGCCATACCCAGACATGCACCCAAGGCGTCGCCATCGGGACTTTTGTGGCATGTGAGTATAATGTTGTTGGAATTGTCGAGAAGCTCAAGCATTTTCTCGCTTTCAGTTTCGCTAAGTATATAAAGGCTGTCCATATTAAAGGATTGATGCAAATAAATAAGGAGCAGAGCTCATGGTAAGATCTGCTCCTTATGAATATCGAATAATTGATTATTTTTCTAACTGGCGATATTAAAACAGTTTGTTAGGATAAACGCCTTCATCAATAAGATGCTGAATCTTGTCCACTACGCTCTGACGGTCAGCTGCATAAGTTACGCCAAACCATTTGCTTGTAGTATCAAGCACCTTCACTGTAGCAGTGTGCTCATTGATGAGTTTATTCACCATCAGTGGGATAAAGAACTCTGCCTTAGGATTCTCCATATTCTTAGGATCGCTCAGGAAATCCTTGAAATAAGCCTCGCTGTACTCGAAGTAGTCGGGAGTGAAGCCCCACATATTCATGGATACAGGTGTATTGTCGCTCACAGCAACCCACTTGCCCTCTTCGTCCTTATAGCAAACCGGACCGTTAACGCGCATAATTTCAGTGCGCTCAACTACGGTTGTAAGGTTCTCGTTCTCATCCTTTGAGCAGATACCACGAGCTACGGTTCCATTCTCGCTCAGCGTGTTGCCTACTCTGAATCCTACCATAGCATAATTATTCTTGCTTCCCTCGGGCAGATTAGCCAGGAATTTGCCAATCACCATGAAAGCATCACGATTATAGAAATCGTCGCAGTTGATTACGCAGAACGGCTCATGAATCACGTTCTTAGCCATCAGCACAGCATGGTTTGTACCCCAGGGTTTTGTTCTGCCTGCAGGAACTTTGAAACCTTCTGGCAGATCATCGAGTGCCTGGAAGCAGAGTTCTGCGGGAATGTGGCCCTCATATTTGCTAAGAATCTTGTCTCTGAAATCCTGCTCGAAATCTTTTCTGATAACGAAAACTATTTTGCCGAATCCAGCCTTAATAGCATCGTAGATAGAATAGTCCATGATAGTTTCGCCGTTGGGGCCTAAACCATCCAACTGCTTCAAACCACCGTAGCGGCTGCCCATACCAGCTGCTAAAAGTAATAATGTAGGTTTCATGATAAATGAATTTTGTAAATTAATATTTTTGTTGTAAACTACTTATTCTTCCTCAGGAACACTTGTGTCAGCATCCTTGTCTTTTTTGGCTGCCGATTTCCTTATGCTGCGCTTTTTCGTGGTCTTTTTCTCCTCGGGCTCAGCTTCGGTTTTCACACCTGCCAGTTCAGGGTCAACAAGAATCCTGCCACAATATTCGCAAACAATAATCTTCTTGTGCATCTTGATGTCAAGCTGACGCTGAGGCGGAATCTTGTTAAAGCAACCACCGCAGGCATCACGCTGCACATAAACAATTCCCAGACCATTTCTGGCGTTCTTGCGTATTCTCTTGAAACTTGCAAGCAGTCGGGGCTCAATCTTTGTTTCCAGTGCTCGTGCCTCGGTTTTCAGCTTCTCCTCCTCTTCGCGAGTCTCCTGCATAATCTCATCCAGTTCGGTACGCTTGTCTTCCAGGGCTACTTTGTGGTCGTCAATCAGTTTCTGCGTATGCTCCAGGTCGCGTTTGCGCTCATCAATTTTGAGTTGAGCTTCTTTAATCTTTTTGTTGCAAAGTTCAATTTCAAGTGTCTGGAATTCAATTTCTTTAGTAAGAGTGTCATACTGTCGGTTGTTCTTTACGTCGTCAAGTTGCTTTTTGTAGCGTTCCACACTTGCCTGTGCATCAGCAATTTCGCCATTCTTTTGTGAAACAGCCGATTGAATGTCATGTATGTCATTCTTGATGTTTTCCATACGTGTTTGCAGACCTTCAATCTCATCTTCAAGGTCTTTCACCTCAAGTGGTAACTCACCTCTTAAGGCACGTTTCTCATCTATGCCAGAAAGGCAGAGCTGCAACTGGTAAAGAGTTTTTAACTTTTCCTCTACGGTTAAATCTGTTGGATCTTTCTTTGCCATAATTATTATAATGTTAAAATTTTACTTTTGTAATACTTAAAAATAAAGAATCGGATTCGTATTTGTTTCTGAAACAAAGCATTTGCAATCGGGCCAGGCCTTCACAATGATATCGCTTAAGAGCTCCGGCGTGTACATCTCACTTTGGTAGTGTCCAATAACAGTAATCTGTATTACTTGCTCCAATCCAAAAAACTCGTGATACTTCATCTCACCCGTAAGAAACGCGTCAGCCTTTTTCTCCACAGCTTCATCCAGCAGGAAACTGCCTGCACCGCCGCAAATTGCCACCTTTCTGATTTCCCGCCTGAGCAATTCGTTGCATTCCAGACATTCCACATGGAAAGTCTCTTTTATCAATTTTATCCAGTCGTCGGCAGCCAGAGGCTCTATAAGCGTTCCTATCAATCCTTCAGAGCCCACTACCCTGCCATTGTTTAGCCTTACATCACCTAAAGGCTCTAAATCATCCAAGCCGATTTTATCAGCAATTTTGTAATTTACCCCGCCTTTCACGGCATCCAGATTGGTATGCATGGCTATTATTGCAATGCCAGCCTTTATGGCCTTCATCACAACTCGACTGATATAGTCGGCTTCTGAGATGCATTTCAATCCATGAAATAATAAAGGGTGATGCGAAACTACAACATTACAGCCTCTCTGAATGGCCTCCTCTATTATAGTTTCAGTAACGTCCAGGCACAATAATACCCCTGATACTTCCGCATCTGTTACTCCACATTGCAAGCCTGCATTATCATAGCCTTCTTGCAAGGGCAGAGGCGCGAATTGTTCAAGGGTATCCAAAATATTCTTGACTATCACGTATTCAATCTAATAATGTTGCAAAGATAATAAATTTCTTTAGAATACCACTATATGCCCTCTCATTTTAACAACTTTTACATGACAATCAGCTTAGGCAACACAATAATATGCACCGCCCGAAAGGTCGGGGCGTGCCCGCAAGAGGACTATTATGAACAATTCCACACCCTTAGGCAGATGTATTCCCATTACAGGCGGGCCTCTCCCCCTACCTTGCCTACCCATGCAGTGAACGGATCTTTCAGAATCGCTCATGATTATGTTAAAATATTATAATAAAGCAAAGTTAAAGTCATCTAACATCTTGATTTTGAGCAAAAAGAAGTAACTTTGCACCCGTTTATGCGAGTACCGGACTCAATCCGGCTCGTTAGTTAACATAAAGTCAAACTTTATTAATTATTAAATTTTTATGTCAGATTTAAAAAATGTACAGCCATTGGCAGACTTCGATTGGGACGAGTTTGAGAATGGTAAAAAGGTAGAGACCTCAAAGAGCGAGCTTGAAAAAGCTTATGATGAGACTCTGAACAAGATTGCCGAGCACCAGGTAGTAGAAGGCGAAGTTATTTCTATCGACAAGAAGGAAGTAATTGTGAACATCGGTTACAAGAGCGACGGCGTTATTCCTGCCTCTGAGTTCCGCTACAACCCCGATTTGAAGGTTGGCGACAAGGTAGAAGTTTACGTAGAAAACCAGGAGGACAAGAAGGGTCAGCTGGTTCTTTCTCACAAGAAAGCACGCCTTGCTAAGAGCTGGGAGAAGATTAATGAGGCTCTCGAAAAAGAAGAAGTTATCAACGGCTACATTAAATGTCGTACTAAGGGCGGCATGATTGTAGATGTATTTGGCATCGAGGCATTCCTTCCCGGTAGCCAGATTGACGTACATCCTATTCGTGACTACGATGTGTTCGTAGGCAAGACCATGGAATTCAAGGTGGTTAAAATTAACCAGGAGTTCCGCAATGTAGTTGTATCACATAAAGCACTTATTGAGGCTGAACTCGAAGCTCAGAAGAAAGAGATTATCTCTAAGCTTGAAAAGGGTCAGGTACTCGAGGGTACCGTTAAGAACATCACTTCTTACGGCGTATTCGTTGACCTTGGTGGTGTAGACGGACTGATTCACATCACCGACCTTTCATGGGGCCGCGTAAGCGATCCTCACGAAGTTGTAAGTCTTGACCAGAAGATCAAGGTGGTTATTCTTGACTTCGACGAGGAGAAGAAGCGCATCGCTTTAGGTTTGAAGCAGCTCACTCCGCATCCTTGGGATGCACTTGATCCTAACCTCAAGGTTGGCGACCACGTTAAGGGTAAGGTTGTTGTTATGGCCGACTACGGAGCATTCGTTGAAATCGCTCCCGGTGTAGAGGGTCTGATCCACGTATCAGAGATGTCTTGGAGCCAGCACCTTCGTTCAGCTCAGGACTTCCTGCACGTAGGTGATGAAGTTGAGGCTGTTATCCTTACTCTCGACAGAGAGGAGCGCAAGATGAGCCTTGGCATCAAGCAGCTTAAGGCTGATCCCTGGGAGAATATCGAGGAGAAATATCCTGTTGGCAGCAAGCATACCGCTAAGGTTAGAAACTTCACTAACTTTGGTATCTTCGTAGAGTTGGAGGAAGGTGTTGACGGTTTGATCCACATCAGTGACCTGAGCTGGACCAAGAAGATCAAACACCCATCAGAGTTCACAACTATCGGTGCTGACATCGACGTAGTTGTTCTGGAAATCGATAAAGAGAACCGTCGCCTGAGCCTCGGTCACAAGCAGCTCGAAGAGAATCCCTGGGACAAGTACGAGAAGATCTACACTCCTGGTTCAGTACATCAGGGCAAGATTACCGAGATGATGGATAAGGGTGCAGTTATCACTCTTGATGAGGGTGGTGAAGGTTTCGCTACTCCTAAGCACTTGGTAAAGCAGGACGGTACACAGGCTCAGCTTGGCGAGGAACTGCCCTTCAAGGTAATTGAGTTCGTAAAGGAAACTAAGCGCATCATTCTCTCTCACAGCCGTACTTTCGAAGAGGGTAACGACGCTGACCTGAAGAAGCTTGCTCACAAAGGTGCACACAACAACAAGAAGACTAACGAGACTCCGGCTATCAACAATGTTGCCGCTGGCCAGTCACTTGGCGATCTTGATGTTCTGGCTAACCTGAAGGCCAAGATGGAAAAGAACGAGAAGTAATCATAAATTGATTATAACTGCAAAAGGTGAAACGTTACAATTAGCGTTTCACCTTTTTTATTTGTCTTTGCCAGGTTATCAGATGATTACCAAAGTTTGGTAACATGGTTACCAAAGCCTGGTAATGAGGTTACCAATGCATGGTAATGTGGTTACCAACGCGTGGTAATATGTTTACCAAAGGCTGGTAATATTCTGAATTGTACTTAATGGTCATTTTTGCGGGCGGCCACAAGAGCCGCAGCCCTGCAGTGGTCAATCATGTAACAATCGTCAACTTGCTTACAGATTATACTTTCTACAATAACTTTTCTGAAAAATGTCCCTTTTTCTGCACCTGTACAAGGACCGCACCCTACGGTGGATACGTATTCGACATTTTTAGGTTACAATTTTCAATCTGTATTTGTTATACCTTTGTGACCGTCACCAATTTGCATATACAACATGAAACATCGTCCCGGAACATGGATGAGTTTGAGTCAGCCACAAAAAATCTTCAAAAAAGCGCTTTTATTTGTTGCGATGTTTCTTGAGCACTAATTTAGGAATTGCAATGAACTGCCCCTCGGTTAATTCGCTTACACCAGGGTTAACGGCCTCAACATAGCACTCCATACCATCACCAAGATAAAAATGGCTAATCTGCTCAAGTGTCTGACCTTTACGTACCTTTACCCTCTTATCAATGCCTGTAATAAGATAGGCACCAGTTCTAATGCGTACGTCGCTCTGGTTAACCTTGTCCCACTTCCGCTCTTTCGGTTTTGCAGCAACCGTATCTTTAGATACATTACGCTCAGCGGCAACAGGCTTTTCCACCTTTGATACCACTGGCTGAATGGCAGGTTTAGCTACAACAGCCGGTTTTCTTATTTTTTGCTTTTTATTCACTTCGGTAATCAACTGAACAATCCGAGCGTCACGAGCTTTAAGATTGTGATATAACACAAAAGCGCCAATGCTTACCGCTAATACCATCACACCGAGCAAGGCACATATACCGTAAATAATACGCTTGTTTCTGGTGGTGTTCTGATAGAGTTCACGGTACTTTTCACTTTCATCATTGGCATTCGATTCCTCACCTGCAGCAAAAGGCTGAGTAGCTCCCGGAGCCGACACTGCTTGTGGCTCATGAACAGTAGCAACAGTCTGAGGCTTTTCCATCTCGGGTTCCTTCGCAGGCTCTTGCAGAGGATGATCAGCAGCGCTTGTCTGAGAAGCAGCAGCATCTTGAACTGATACCGAATCTTCTGTAGAATAAATTGGCGGAACTGTTTGATTCTCAGCATCCACTTCGTTCTTAGCAACCGACTGTTCTTGAACCATTTCATGCTCCGGTGCAACTTTTTGGGGAGCCTCAACATCAGATTGCCCCTGGATAACGTCTTGATTGGACAGCTCGGGCACGTGCTGGGCCTTGGCAACAGGCTCATTCACGACAGATTCCTGAGTAGCATAATCAGTTTGTAGTGATTCAGCTGGCTCTGTAGCTGTGGTTTTGGGTTGTACTGGATTAGGTTCGACAGGAGTTGCCGACTCTGACTTAAACGATTGATCATCTTCACTTGCAGCTTTCTGGTCAATACGGTCTAAATCATCCATAGCCACATTCTCATTGAGCATTACGGTATCAAACTGGGCGAACGGACCGTTCACCAAGTCTCTAAGCGTAGTCTCAGGCGTGAATGTGATTTTATCGCGGGCATCAAGAATAATAGGTTTGCCAGTGTTAACATCCACACTTCTCCTTGGACTGGTGGCAATAAGTTTAAAAGTGCCCAGTCCTTTAATCTTCACTATCTTGTCGGTTTTCAAGCCCTCTTGTACAACGGCAAACAACTGTTGTACAAATTCTTCGGCCTTATCGGCTGATAATGAATGATTATCTACTAAGATGTGAGAAAGCTCTGTTAACGACAATTTACCCATTGTTTTCGCTCTTTGCCTTTAAATGTTGTTTAATTTCTGCCACCGGCTTAAATGTCAGCACCAGTTTGGGCGGTACCAGCATTCGCTGTTTGGTGGAAGGGTTTACCACTACACGTTCCAGCCGTTTCTTAACTTCGAAACAGCCAAACCCACTGATATTTACAGAATCGCCCTGCGCAAAAGTATCACTCATTTTGCGAAGAACCGTAGCCACCAGTTTCTGGGTGTCAGTTTTGGTGTAACCGGTGCGCTGGGCAAGTTCGGTAATGAAATCTCTGTTGTTCAATGCAGTAAAAATAATTAAGATACTACTTCGCCGTAAAGATCGAACTCATCGCTATTGTTAATTTTCACCTGATAGAAATGTCCAGTATACAAACGCTTGCTGCTTGCAGGTATTAACACCTCGGGGTCGACATCAGGACTACTGAACTCAGTGCGACCGACATAATAGTCGCCTTCCTTCCTGTCAATAATTACTTTGAGTACCTGCCCTACTTTGGCCGCTTCAATTTCGGAACTTATTTCTTCCTGAAGAGCCATTAACTTATCGAGCCGGGTCTGTTTTACATCAGCCGGTACATTATCGTTATAATGAATGGCGCTGTAGGTACCATCCTCTTCGCTATACATAAAGGCGCCCATGCGCTCGAACCGTTCTGCTTTTACGAATTCCTCAAGTTCACGGAAATCGTCGTCGGTTTCATCGGGGAAGCCTACCATAAGCGTTGTGCGCAAGTGTATGCCCGGGACACGCTCACGAATAGTGTGAATAAGGTCCAGAGTTTCCTGCTTGGTTACATGCCGGTGCATGTGTTCCAGCATATGGTTGGAAATGTGTTGGAAAGCAATATCAAGATATTTGCACACATTAGGGCGCTCACGTATTACATCAAGCAAATCCAATGGAAAATCGTTAGGATAGGCATAGTGCAACCTTATCCACTGCACGCCCTTGATGTCGGCAATTTTATTGATCAGCTCGGCAATATGGTGTTTGCCATCGATATCCATGCCATAATAAGTAAGCTCTTGTGCAATTACCTGAAATTCCTTTACGCCCGCACTTACAAGCTGCCTTACCTCATCGAGAATCTCCTCCTCGGGCCGGCTCACGTAGTTGCCCGTCATCAGCGGAATGGCGCAATAGGCACAATGGCGGTTACAACCTTCGGCTATTTTAAGGTAAGCATAGTGGTGAGGAGTGGTAAGATGGCGTTGTGAAGAAAAGCACTGAGCGTTCTTTTGTACATTCAAATCGTCGAGCAGCTGCTTGTAATTGAATTTACCATAGAATTTATCCACCTCGGGAATTTCCTGCTGGAGCTCATTCTGATAACGCTGCGACAAGCATCCCATCACAACGAGTTTGCCAATTCTACCCTGCTTTTTAGCCTCAACCATCTCGAGTATCATGTCGATGCTCTCCTGTTTAGCACTTTCAATGAAACCACAGGTATTAATAACCACAATCTCGCCCTGCGGATTCTTGCTGTCGTGCACGCAGTGGTATCCGTTCAAGTCGAACTGTCGCATAAGATGTTCGGTATCAACAAGATTTTTAGAACATCCCATGGTGATGAAATCTATTTGTCTCTTCTTCATAATTACTTAAATAAGCTATCTACAAACTCGCGTCTGTCAAACAGTTGTAAATCCTCTATCTTCTCACCCAGTCCGATATACTTAACTGGAACCTTCAGCTGGTCACTAATTCCTATTACCACACCGCCCTTGGCCGTGCCATCGAGTTTTGTAATGGCAAGACTGGTGATTTGGGTAACCTGCGAGAATTGCTTAGCCTGCTCAAAAGCATTCTGACCTGTGCTGCCATCGAGAACCAGCAAGACCTCGTCGGGGGCTGTGGGAATAACCTTCTTCATCACGTCTTTAATCTTCTTGAGCTCGTTCATAAGACCAATCTTGTTATGCAAGCGACCGGCCGTGTCAATCAGCACTACGTCGGCATTGTTGGCCTTGGCACTCTGCAGGGTATCGAATGCCACCGATGCCGGGTCGGCACCCATCTGCTGTTTCACCACAGGCACGCCTACCCTGTCACCCCATATCTGAATTTGCTCAACGGCGGCAGCCCTGAAAGTATCGGCAGCACCAAGGTAAACTTTCTTACCGGCTTGTTTGAACTGGTAGGCAAGCTTGCCAATAGTGGTGGTTTTGCCTACTCCATTTACGCCTACAACGAGTATTACGTAAGGCTTATGGTCGGCTGGCAAATCCCATGTGCTTGCATCGCTTGTGTTATTCTCGGCAAGCAATGATGTAATCTCTTCACGAAGTATATTCTTCAACTCATTGGTAGATACATACTTATCGCGTGCCACCCTGTCTTCAATGCGTTTGATAATCTTCAGCGTTGTATCAACGCCTACATCGGAAGTAATAAGTATCTCTTCCAAATTATCCAACACATCGTCGTCTACTTTGGATTTGCCCGCAATGGCCCTTGCCAGTTTTCCAAACACAGTCTGCTTGGTTTTCTGGAGACCCTGGTCAAGTGTATCTTTCTTTTTCTTTGTAAAAATGCCGAATATACCCATATCGTCCTATTTTTTCTGCAAATTTAATTAAAAAAAACGAGATTATCCCTTTATATGTAAAAAATCAATCGTACAAGATAACCTGCACTACCGTTTTGCAGCCTTTAATCTTCTTTTCATTGGTAGCGCGCACTACGCTATCAGCCTTAGCCTGACTCACGGCAACATACGCGAAGCGGTCGAACACATCAATCCGGCCTATGTCTTTCCGGTCGCAGTCAGAGTTCTTACAGATAAAGCCGAGTACATCAGCCTTACTTATTTTGTTGCGTTTGCCTTTGCCAATATACAGGGTGGTCATCTTCGGTGGCAGCGGACTGATGGTAGTGGCATCAACATCCATTGGCTGGAAATGATAGCTGGTAAGGAAGTCGGGCACTTTTTCATCGGGACCGGTGATGAGATACACGTTGCCCGTATTCTTCCAGCGTGCCGTGCGACCACTGCGATGGATAAAAGTAGCCTCGGTATCGGGCAGATGATAGCAAATTACATTCTTCAACAACGGCATATCCAGGCCACGTGAGCCTAAATCGGTACAAATGAGTGTGTTGAACGAGCCATTGGCGAAAAGGTACAGTGCTTGCTCACGTTGTTCCTGGTCCATGCCTCCATGATATTTTACAACCGAGAAATTAAGATTCTTCAAGTAATCATAAAGGCGCTCTACACTTTCACGGTAATTAAGAAATACGATAGAAGAATCGTCCTCCAGTTTGGAAAGGAGCTTCGCCACCGTTTCGGCCTTGTCTTTCTCTTTGCTCTGTACGCTTACATAATTAATACGATTCTGACTTTGCAGTTGGTTGTCGTTAAGATAATCGAGTTTGGTCATCTTATGATGGAGCGCACGGATAAACTGAGGAATTTCCTCTGCGTCGGTTGCCGAAAGGAAGATTATTCTTGTAGCAGGCGACAAAAGACTGATAATAGTAGAGATTTCTTTCTGGAAACCCAACGACATGCATTTGTCAAATTCGTCGATGACGAGGAACTTGAGCCGGGCAACGCTGATGTTATCCTTCTCGCAATGGTCGATGAACTTGCCCGGAGTTGAGAAAACGATTTGCGGAAGAATTGACTTCATTACCCTGTGTTCCTCCATCGTGCTTCGTCCGCCATAGCATGCCATAGAAGCAAACGGGGTACGAAGTTTCTGGCACACCTCGTTTTGCTGTATGGCGAGTTCGTGTGACGGAGTAATAACAGCGGCCTGCAACACACGCTCATTGCTATCCATTGCCTGGAGCACAGGCAAAAGGTAAGCCAGCGTTTTACCTGTTCCAGTTGGTGCCAGAATTACCACATCGTTAGAGTTGGCTGAGATTGCCTTATTGGCCTTTTGCTGCATCTCGCTCAATGCATTTATCCCTAAATTATCGAGATTATAAAGTTTATCCATTTTGATTCAGTATTTTGTCAATATTATCGAACTGTTTGCCCATGTTCAAGTTAAGATAAATGGTATACAAAGGCAATCCCCACTTGTCTTTATCATTCGGTCGCATTTGCTTGTACTTTTCAAGATAGGGCAATGCCTTTTTATAGAAGTACATTAATTTAGACTTGCTGGATGCCGAATATTTGTCTAATGCCACCGCTTCGTTGAAATAAGCCAGGCCAGCATTGTAATAGGCCATGTAAAGTGTGCTGTCTTCCTTGATTAAGGAATCACAAATGGCTATGCTTTGGTCGAATTTATTCATATTGAGAAGCACTGTGCTTTTGGCAATCCTACAAAAATTATCTTTAGGCTGGTATATCAGCGCCCTGTTTGTAATATCCAGACAAGTGTTCCATTGACTTCGTGAAGAGTAGTAACTAAAAAGATGAGGGAAGAAATAGGGAAAGACAGGATATTTGTTGAATCCCTCTGTCAAGGTGGACAAATAACGGGCTGTGTCGTTCTCATTATTGTATATCTCAGCCAGATATTGCAGCATGAATTTATAGTGCACAGTATCTTTCAGGGCCAGATAAGTGTGATGCAGTGCCGCCTTATTGTTATGCATCATATAGCCGCTGTACACAGCCCAGTAGGCAGCATCGTTAATTAAAGAATCGTTTCTGTGCTTTAACTTCTTATTAAACAGTGGTGCCGAACTTGTAGCGATAAAGGCATCGAACATGGTATAGGCTTTGGAGTAATCACCCTTACGAGTGAAAAAAATGCCGCCCTTGTACAAATTGGGACGCAATGGAGCCAGTTGCTCAGCATGCTTGTCACGAAACATAAGTTTGCCTTTTCTGTCAGCAGAAAGCAAAGCGTCGATAGAATCCATCCGCATAGCCACTTTAAAGAGCCTGTCGGACAGTGTAAAAAACTTCGATGTATCGGTTTTTTGTTTTAAATACATCTGCTCGTTAATCTGAGCGTATTGGCGATCGACTGCCTGGTACAGCAGATTCCAGATTTTTAAATTTGTTTGGTTAGCCGAATCCTTCAGCAGTTTCTCCATAGATGACTCTACCTTGTCGTAATCACGTTGAGCCTTAAGAGAAGCTTTCGCTTCAGAGATTTCTTTCTTTTGAGCCCAAGCCTTGGGTGCATACGCCGTAAATGCGAGCAGAAAGAGTATTATGAGCAATTGTGCAAATATGTTATTTTGATTTTTCATTTCTGTTTTTTTTAGCAGTCAACAATCTTAATCTTTTCCATAAAGTCATCCAATCAACGTTTATCTGGTTAGGGTCAATCGTTTTAAGTACAGTTAATTGCTGTATGGCCAGGGCAAGACAACTGTTACGAGCGTTGCCACGCGAGGCCTTTGAATCGGCCAAAACACTGTAGCATTGGGCCAGCGCATAGCGGGGCTGTTCATAACAAGAATCTAAACTTACTGCTTTTCGAAGAAAAGGCAATGCTTGCTCAAGACTGTCTTGATGCAGCAAGCCAAGTCCCTTAAAATACCAGGCCTGTTTGTTAAGGCTGTCGGCAAGCAGCAATGTATCAGCAAGTGAGCTTAGTTTTGCATACTGATTACTTGAATTATAGTAATCGGCTAATTCAAACAAAAAGAAAGTGTTATGTAAAAATGTTGAATGTAATGTTAAGAGCTCTGCGTAATACTTCAGTGAATCATCAGGCGTGTTCATCATCTTTTTCAAGCTGCTGAGTTCTATCTCTGAGGCATCTTCGGTTATATCAGAATCAGTCATGGCAATTTTAGCCATATTACAGGCCTCTTTGTATTGTGACCGGCCATAAAGCAGCAAAGAAGAACAATAAGCACTCTGCCCTAACCAGCGAGTTGGAAATTTATCGACCTTATTCTTTTTGCCAAAATCAATGACTGTAGAAAATAACTTTAAGGCCATCGAGTCGTTGCCCTGAAAAAAGAAGTACATACCACCATCGTACAACTTGGGCAGAAACAGCAATAGCTTCCTGGTATCCTTTTTTGATAATGATTGATTTACAGGATACAAATAAGAGCTTAGTGCAGCATTAAGCAAATTGTAATAAGTTACAGAATCAGGACAATTTCTTAACGAGGGCAACAGCCGTTCGATACTCTTGTTATCGATACTGTACATTTCACTTAAAGCTGCACTATGCATCCTTACCGTCAAGCAAAATGGAGAAAATATCAAAAGAAGAATTATTATTCTGTTCATTATGCTTGTCAATCAAAAAGAATGAATTATTGTTTCTCTTTCAAATAGTCGAGGAATAGCCTGAGTGCCTTGTTGGTAGCAATAGCCAGATTGATGTCACGTCCGAAGTCCTCTGAAAGCTTGAATGTCCTCACATCTGACTTATCACCATAACCAATCCAGATAGTGCCAACTGGTATTTCGGTAGTTCCACCGCCAGGGCCAGCTATGCCGGTAGCAGAGATGGCATAGTCACAATTAAGGGCATCGCAAGCACCCGTCACCATCTGGCGAGCCACATCAGAACAAACTGCCGTTTGTTCTTCAAGTACCTTCGGGTCTACATGGAGCAATTTTATTTTAATTTCATTGGTATACGAAATAACTCCGCCTTTAAAATAATTTGATGCCCCAGGTGTAGCTATGATTGCTTCGGCAATTCTTCCACCCGTGCAGCTTTCGGCTGTACCTAAGGTCTTGCCGTTATCATAAAGCATCTGCTGTATCTCTTTACTTAAAACTTTTGTTTCTAATTCCATAATGAAGTTTATTTAAATGTTACTTTGGAGAAGGCAGGCTTGTCCATCCCGCAGAATTCGTGGTCTAAATACTTGTAATAGCCAGTAATGCCAATCATGGCCGCATTGTCTGTGGTGTAGCTGAACTTAGGAATATAGATAGTCCATCCATATTTCTTGGCATACTCTTTATAGGCATTGCGCAGGCCAGTGTTTGCCGACACGCCACCTGCCACGGCAACATGCTTGATGTTGGTTTGTTTCACTGCCAGCTTAAGCTTACGCATCAGAATATCAACGATGGTAAATTCCAGGCTTGCTGCAAGATCCTCTTTATGATGCTCAATAAAATCAGGATCTTCGGCCACCCACTTCCTCAGGTTGTACAAGAACGATGTTTTCAGACCTGAGAAGCTGTAGTCCAGGCCAGGAACATGAGGTTCATTAAACTTAAAGGCCTGAGGATTACCTTTGCGGGCTAACTTGTCGATAATGGGTCCTCCAGGATAACCCAGGCCCATAACTTTTGAACATTTATCTATAGCCTCGCCGGCAGCATCGTCAATAGTCTGGCCCAGCACCTCCATGTCATTATAGGCATTTACCTTTACAATTTGGGAGTTGCCACCACTCACCAACAAGCAAATAAAGGGGAAAGGTGGCTGACTGTGATCATCGTCAGACTCTTTGATAAAATGTGCCATTACGTGTCCCTGCAGGTGGTTTACATCAATTAAGGGTATGTCGAGACTGCGGGCGAAACCCTTGGCAAAGTTAACGCCTACCAACAAAGAGCCCATAAGTCCGGGACCGCGGGTAAAGGCAACGGCGCTAAGGTCGTCTTTGGTTATACCAGCCCGCTTAATGGCCTGATCTACTACCGGTACTACATTTTGCTGGTGAGCCCTGGATGCAAGTTCGGGCACAACACCTCCGTAAGCACGATGAACGTCTTGTGAAGCGGTGACATTGCTTAACAGCACACCATCACGCAAAACGGCTGCCGAAGTGTCATCACACGAAGACTCTATGCCTAAAATATAAATATTTTGTTTCTTTTCCATCTGTCTACACTTAATAAGTGAGAATCTCTACACCATGTTCGGTCATTACGAATGTATGCTCCCATTGTGCACTGGGCAGCTCGTCTCCTGTAATAATCTCCCATTCGTAGGGGTCGTCAGCATCGAGGAAAACCTTCCAGGTGCCCATGTTAATCATAGGTTCAATGGTAAATACCATACCAGGGACCAGCAGCATGCCGGTGCCCTTATGACCATAGTGAAGCACATCGGGCTCTTCGTGGAATTTCAATCCTACACCATGACCGCACAAATCTCTTACAACACCATAATGATATTTTTCGGCATGTTTCTGGATAGCGTGACCAATATCGCCTACGAAGCTGTAAGGCTTGGCAGCCTCAGCACCAATCTCGAGGCATTCTTTAGCCACACGCACAAGCTGCTCTTTTTCCTTGCTTGTTTTACCGATAATGAACATACGTGATGCATCAGCATAATAACCATCTACGATGGTAGTCATATCCACATTAATAATGTCGCCCTCCTGAAGTACATCCTCGGTTTTGGGAATGCCGTGGCAAACCACCTCATTAATACTTGTACATACACTTTTAGGGAAGCCCTCATAGTTTAAACATGCGGGTATTGCGTTATGCTCCTTGCAATAAGCTGAGCATATATCATCGATTTCCTGTGTATTCATTCCGGCATGTATTTGCTCAGCCACCGCGTCTAAGCAGCCAGTGTTTACAACACCGCTTTTTCGAATGCCTTCTATTTGTTCGGGTGTTTTTATCAAATCACGTGTAGGGACTTCCTTGCCCTTACTTTCCCAATACATCACCTTTTTATCCAGTTCAGTAATTTCCTGTCCTGGAAGGCAATGCCATCTTCTTTTATGTCCAAACATTCTGTCTTAGTTTAAAATCAAATGCAAACTTACACAAAATATCTGAGAAAAAGAATTGAAAACTAAAAAATATACCTTTTGAGAATGTATTATCTTCAAAGAACCTATGAACGTAGTATTGCCTTAGCTGTGACTTCCCCACGTAAAGCCACTGTTAAAAAGCAAAACCCTTTTTGCACTTCTTATTCATGCAAAAAGGGTTTATGCCAAAGTTAGCGGTCTTCAATGGGTGTATAAGTCTTCGTGGCCTGAATGTTTTTGTAAGCAGGACGGATAATACGCCTGCCCTCGAAATTGAGTTCCTCAATGCGATGGGCGGTCCAACCCACTATCCTTGCCATTGCGAAGATGGGTGTGTAAATTTCTTGCGGCAAGCCAATCATCTCATAAATAAATCCACTATAGAAATCAAGATTGGCACATATAGGCTTTTTGGTCTTTCTAACAGAAGACACACATTTTATGCCTTCTTCTTCGAGTTTGCACAAGAACTCATATTCCTTGGTGCGGCCTTTTTCTTTTGCCAACTCACCAGCCAGCTTCTTCAATTCTACTGCTCTGGGGTCGCTCATGGTATAAACAGCGTGACCAATACCATAAATGAGCCCAGTTTTATCGTATGCCTCTTTATTCAGCATCCGCATAAGATAAGTGTCGATTTCATCGGTGTTCTGCCAGTCACTAATCTGCTCTTTCAAGTGATGGAACATATTAATAACCTTTATGTTGGCACCACCGTGCAGCGGACCCTTCAATGAGCCAATGCCGGCCGCAATGCTGCTATAGGTATCTGTACGTGTTGACGATGTTACCCTTACCGTGAAGGTAGAGTTGTTACCACCACCATGCTCAGCCTGAATGATTAATAACAAGTCAAGCATTCTGGCATCCAATTCTGTATAGTCGTTCTCTTTGAGCATGTACAAGAAATTCTCCGCAATCGACAGGTCTTCTCGTGGATGGCGGATGTTCAAGCTCATACCCTGAACGGAGTGCCGGTATATATTGTAGGCGTAGGCTATAATGGTAGGGAATTTTGCTATTAGTTCTACCGACTGCCTCATTAAGTTGTCACGACTGATATCATCAGGATTAGGATCGAACGTATACATCTCAAGCACACATCTGGCCAGGATATTCATGATATTGCTGCCTTCCAAATCAATGATGTGTACGATGGTGCGATGATCAAGAGGCATGTTTGCATTAAGCAACTCTTTAAATGCTGCCAGCTCCTCGGTATCAGGCAACTCACCCGACAACAGAAGATAGGCTATCTCCTCAAAGCCGAAACGCTTCTCCTTTAACAGAGGAGAAACCAAATCATCAAGTTCGTAGCCACGATAAAACAATTTACCAGGACATGGTACAAGATTTCCATTAGCATCACGTTCGTAGCCTACCACATTACCGATATTGGTGAGCCCCACCAATACACCTGATCCGTCATCGTTGCGTAAGCCTCGCTTAACACCATACTTAACGAAGGCCTCCTTTGGGATTTTACAAGAATTCTTAACTGTATCGGACAGTTTATATATTAAATACTCTTTTTTCATAACTTGTCTTCTAACATTAAACTTCACTGATTGCTATTCATGCTCGGTATGCAGCTTAGCATAATTCAAAGCACTTCCGGCCTTAAACCACTCTATTTGTAGTTGATTGTAGGTATGGTTCACCGTAATCGACTCAGTATGTCCGTCGGCATGAGTAATCATTATGCCAAGGGGTTTACCAGGCAGGAAATCGTGGATATGGGTTAGGGTTAACTTATCATCCTGCTGTATTTTATCGTAATCGTCTTTGTTGGCAAATGTAAGGGCCAGAACTCCTTGTTTTTTAAGGTTGGTTTCATGAATGCGGGCGAAGCTTTTTGCCAGTACTGCCTTTACGCCAAGAAATCTTGGTTCCATTGCTGCATGCTCTCGAGATGAGCCTTCGCCATAATTCTCTTCAGCCACAATGATGCTGTTCACCTGGTGCTCCTTATAATAAAGTGCTACATCAGCAACCTTCTCAACTTCGCCGGTAAGAGCGTTCTTTGTAACCCCGTTTTTACCAAGGAATGCATTTTCGGCACCCAGCAACAGATTACGGGATATGTTGGCAAGATGACCTCTGTATTTAAGCCATGGTCCCGCCATTGAGATATGATCGGTGGTACATTTGCCCTTTACCTTAATGAGCAACTGCATTTCCATGTTATCTTTACCGTCCCATGGAGCAAAGGGCTGCAGGCGTTGCAGACGATCAGAGTTATCAGCAATAGTTACTTCTATATCCTTATGCTCATCAGATGGCGGAATAAACAAGTGATTGTTTAAAAGCACATCTAAAGAGTCAGAACTATCGTCTACACAAAATCCCTTTGGGGGGAACACATACCCTTGAGGCATATCAAGTGTTACCTCTACCCCATCCTCGTTAGTTAACTTATCAATCATTGGATTAAAATCCAGTCTGCCAGAAATAGCCATCGCTGCTGTAAGCTCCGGACTAGCCACGAAGGCAAATGTGTTGGGATTGCCATCTGCCCTGCAGCGGAAGTTCCGGTTAAACGACGTCACTATGGTGTTCTTACGGTTGTTATCTCCACTGTTATGTCTGTTCCACTGGCCAATGCAAGGGCCACAGGCGTTCGTCATGATTATGGCACCACAATCTCTGAAAGTTTGCAGTATACCATCACGTTCAGCGGTACTTCGTATCTGCTCTGAACCTGGATTAATGATAAGCTGAGCCTTGATTGACAAATGCTTGTCAAGTGCCTGCCGAATAACCGATGAGGCTCTGCTTAAATCTTCATAACTTGAATTCGTACAACTGCCTATGAGTGCTACTTCAACCTGTTTGGGAAAGTCGGAAGCTTCTGCCTTTTCTTTCATCTGGCTAACTGGAGTGGCAGCATCAGGCGTGAACGGACCATTCAGATGAGGCTCTACTTCCGACAGATTGATCTCGATTACCTCGTCATAATAATTCTTGGGAGATGCCAACACTTCGTCATCGGCACGTAAATCGGCAGCCACTGCCTCAGCTAATTCTGCCACCTCGCGTCTACGAGTATTTACCAGATATTGATACGACTGATTATCGTATGGGAACACCGAACAAGTAGCGCCCAACTCGGCTCCCATATTACAAATTGTAGCTCTACCTGTAGCAGAAATTGTTGAAGCACCATCACCAAAATACTCTATGATAGAATTGGTGCCACCTTTTACCGTCAACTTACCGAGCAAAACAAGAATAACATCCTTTGGCGACGCCCAACCGCTTAAACTTCCAGTTAAGTGTACACCAATAATTCGAGGTATTTTCAGCTCCCACGGCTGACCGGTTAAAACATCAACGGCATCGGCACCACCGACACCAATTGCAATCATACTTAATCCGCCAGCATTAGGAGTATGTGAGTCAGTACCCACCATCATTCCACCAGGAAAGGCATAATTCTCTAAAACTACCTGATGGATGATGCCTGCACCTGGAGCCCAAAAGCCAATATGATACTTTTGAGAAGCCGAACGGAGAAAATCGTAAACTTCCTTGTTGATTAGCCTGGCATTTGGCAAATCAACGTCGGCTCCATTATCAGCCCTTATTAAATGGTCACAGTGCACAGACGCAGGTACAGCAACACGGTCCTTGCCTGCATTCATAAACTGGAGTAACGCCATTTGCGCAGTGGCATCTTGCATGGCAACACGATTAGGACGAAACTCGCCGTATTCTTCTCCACGTTTTACTGGATGAAGAGTGGAAGCATCGTAAATATGTGAATACAGAACCTTCTCTGCATAAGTAAGCGGCCTCTTAAACGCAGACCTAACCGCATCCAACTTTTTACGATAGCTCTCGTAAAAATTCACTACCATGTCGTAATCAAGTATCTCCATTGCGTAATAATTTATGATTGAGTGCAAATGTAGTAATTATTTTTTAATCTATCATTATAAAAATACTATTTTTCCGTTTTATAAGATTTTTAGAGCAAAAAAACAGCATGTAGTAATAAAAATACAAGAATGGATACAAAAATGTTACTCTACTTTAGCTGCAAAGTATATCTACGTCATTGGAATGCATTAAGATTGTGGAATGTGTTTCATTTTTAAATATGACGGATGATTATCATGAAGCTGCAAAAGTAAAATAACAAAAAAAATTAACACAAAAAGATTGGAAAGTTCAACAGAAATATTTAAATTTGCCACATGTTGAGTTATTAAAAATAATAGCTTATGAGGAAAATCATCTTAATCGTAATGATTGCCTTCTTGATTGTTCCATCTGTCTTTGGGACAACTCATAATCTAAATGTGAGAGTAAACGGTGTTTATCCCACAAAACAAGTGTCGTCTATCAGGTTTGGTGATAATGGCGTTACATTAATATGGAACGACAATACTCAGTGGAATAACAGATTATCGTATATAATCTGCAACATCCTTGCCTCACAAGATATTAGCAAAGCATTGATATTTTCCTGTAATGGCATTTATCATGACAAGATAGTCCTTTCTGGACTACCTCTTGGCTCTAACATCCAAATTTATGACATACAAGAGCGGGTAGTTTATCATGGAACTATCGAGTCAAATCAATCTAACATAGATATTTCAAATTTGAATATCGGGATTTACCTTATTCAAAGTGGCAATATAATATTTAAATTTGTAAAGGTATAGGATAGAAACCTATAAAGCCTATTTCCAACGTTTCACCGCACGTTCAAATGCCTTACGATGGAACCGATCTTCAGCCATGATAATCTTAAAGACTTTGCTGGGACTTAAGATTTTCACAAAACGCTGATGATATTTATGCTGTAACTTCTTCATCTCAATGTCTATATCATCCTGTTTCCTCAAAGCTTCTATACAAGCAGCATCATTATTAATGTCGATAAGCCGGCAGTGCCTTTGCTCGGTGAACAAAGCACGCATTTTTTCTTGATACTCGCGATAAACAGGGAAAAAACGTGCAGCCTCTCGGGGTGAAAGCGTTGCCTGAGTGGTTATATATTGTTCTAAGTCAGCTTCGAATCGTTTGGGGTCAAAGCCATGCTTCTTTTGCGAGAAAGCTGGCAACAGACTGATAACCATCAACAGAAAGACAAAGAATAATTTCTTCATAATTTTATTTTTGAGTTTCAGAGACATAAGAATACATATCACTGTTGTCGAGCATCACATAATTGGATACTTCATTCAAGTAGGCAGATGATTGCACCTGACTGGAATTATCGACAGATGCTGAGGTTATTTGTGAATGATGCCAATTAGCAATCCGCAAACCGGTAAATACCGTAAGCGAAGCAATGAATACAGCAGCAACCGTAGTTATCCATCGGCGAGATGTCGAGATAGAGACTATCCGAGGATGTCCGATAGACTCATTTTCGGAAGGCTGTTTATCATTAAGATTTAGCATCACTCTGTCTGTAACTGTATCAAAATAGTCAGCAGGCACAGAAAAATGCTCTTTCTTATGTTTCCTATTTACATTTAAGAATCGTATCATCATCAATTTTCCTCCATTCGTTTGTTTCTTTGACGATTAATTTTTTATTTGGTTTAACGATGAGTCTCAATATATTGCTTAATCTTAATGGTTGCCAAATGGTAACTTGCCTTCAACGCGCCTTCGCTCGTATCCAGCACCCTACTCATTTCACTGTATTTCATTTCATCGTAGTATTTTAATGTGAACACGGTGCGTTGTACATCGGGTAACGATGCAATGGCTCTTTGAAGCAGTAATTCAGCCTCATCTTGGTCAAAAAAAATATCACCCTGAAGTTTGTTTGCAAAAGCTTCTGCATAACTATTGTCGTCATCCATGGATACAAAAGCCACTTTGCGCTTCCTGACAAAACTTATGGCTTCGTTTATAGCAATACGATATAGCCATGTGGATAGTTCGCTTTCATTTCGAAAAGAGTCGATATTTTGCCACACCTTAATAAAGGTGTTCTGCAGAACATCATCAGCATCATCATGAAATGTAACAATATGTCTGATTTTCCAATAAAGAGGCTCAGAATATTGTTCAACCAACTCCCTGAAAGCTGCTTTGCGAGTATCTGCATTCTGCAGTCTGGCAACTAATTTATGTAATTGCAGCTTAGTCAAGACGTTATGACTTTAAAAACAATTTTCTCTTACAGCAATAGTTCATTGTAAAATGTGTTCCTAATATTAAATCGAAACCCATTTTATATTAGACCAACTGCATTGTGTAATAAGACGAAATTATGCAATCGCTTACATTAATTGAAGTTAGAATTTTATCTGATGGAAATTTTACGTACCGTCTTTCCAACTTTAACAATGTAGCATCCCTTGGGGAAATTAAGCGTGCATTTCCAGTCAGCGCCATCAACACGCACATTCATGACCCTTACACCCGTTACATTATAAACCTGTAACATCATACCACTTGCACCCACTACATGTAAAACAGAACCGCTTACAGTTATAGAAGTAGAAGGTTCAAACTCCTCAAGTTCAGGGGCACTGGATGCATAAACATTTGCGGGCAATGCAAAGGTTAATGTAATAGCACAAATAATAGATAGTAAATATATTCTCATTCTGCCTTAGTCTTTTTTGATTTATGATGCAAATATACTAAAAAAAATATTTCTGCAATTCGTTTCTCCGCATTTTATTGTACAATTAAATATATTTAACTATACTTACCATGCATAATGCAATGCAGCAAATTGTCGAAACTTATTCCGAGGCAATGCAACATACGATGGATACAAGGGGTGCATCGTTACAAAAAACGAACGCACACCCCTTGTTATTATCATTCTTTTTCGGGAACAATTAATTTATAGCCTTTGCCGTGGATATTGATAATCTCGATCTGGTCGTCATCTTTCAAGTGTTTTCTCAGCTTGGTAATATAAACGTCCATCGAACGGGCATTAAAGTAATTATCATCTATCCAGATGGTCTTCAAAGCGAAATCACGCTGAAGAATCTCATTGGCGTGACTACAGAGCAGAGCCAGCAGCTCATTCTCCTTCGTTGTCAACTTGGTTTGCTTATCACCAATGGTAAGCAATTGCTTTTGTGTATCAAAGGTAAAGCGGCCAATGTGATAAAGTGTAGACTCTTTATTTTTCTTTCCTCTGACACGGCGCAGGATGGCTTCAATTCTCAGTACGAGTTCCTCCATAGAGAATGGCTTCGTAATGTAATCATCGGCTCCAATCTTGAAACCTTCGAGGATATCTTCCTTCAGGGTTTTAGCTGTAAGGAAGATAATTGGTACATCGGCATTCGTCTGTCTGATCTCTTGAGCCAACGTGAATCCATCTTTTTTGGGCATCATTACATCCAGTACACAGATGTCGAACTTATCCTTCAAGAACTCCCGATAGCCAACTTCACCATCGGGGCACAGTACTGCATAATATTTTTTTGCCTGAAGGTATTCGCGCAGCAACATACCTAAATTCTCATCGTCTTCACAAAGAAGAATCTTTACTTTTTCTTCCATAACTATCTATTTTAAATTATTCATTATCTTTTATAAACGGGATTTTTATTATGAAGGTAGTGCCCTTGTCTACTTCGCTCTGCACATGAATTTCGCCATGATGCAGGTCTACCATTTTCTTAACATAGGCTAATCCAAGTCCAAAACCTTTGACGTCATGGACATTGCCCGTGTGAACCCTATAGAACTTTTCAAATATCTTCTTCAGATTATCCTTCTTTATTCCAATACCTGTATCACGGATTGAGACGCAAACCTTATCGCCCTCGTTCCAGGTGCGAAGATAGATATTGAGAGGGTTGTCAGCCTTTCTGTATTTCACTGCATTATCAAGCAAATTGAAGAACACATTCTGAAAATGCATTTCGTCCACATAAATAGTGGAGTCGACAGCCTCTATTTCCGTGTATATCTTGCCACCTGTATGTTCAACACGAAGACTGAAAGAATTGGCTACATTTTCAACCATTTCGTTTAAGTCGATTTCGCGTTTCTTAAGTACTGCTTTTTTCTTGTCGTACATTGACATTTGAAGTACTTTCTCAACAAGGAACCTCAACCGTTTCGACTCATCATAAATAACGCCTCCCAGGTGTTTCATCATAGCTGGACTCTTGTTCACACTGTCATCATTCAGCATTTGGGCCGCCAGCGAAATACTTGCAATAGGAGTCTTGAGCTCGTGCGTCATGTTATTAATGAAATCGTTCTTTATTTCCGAATAACGTTTTTGCCTGAATATCACACATATGGTAAAAATAAATGTGACCAACAGAACAAGAGTGAAAGCTACCGAGGGTATCATGAATCTTATCGATGAGTAGATGTAGCTGTTCATGTCAGGAAAATGTATCTTTACAACACCCATCTTTGAAACAGGGTCGTTTCTAAAGAGAACCTGTGAATAGCTGTATTCTATACCATCATCGGTATAATCGGGACATCGATAGATTTCACGCCCATCTTGTGTAGACACTGTAAAATGATACGGGATATTAATTCCATTGTTCATTAATTCTGCTTTCAGATCCTGATCAAGCAGCTTAAAGTTTATTCTTTCCTTAAGAGGTTTGTCGGAAGCTGAATAAAGGATATTGTAAACTACCTCATCAAGCAAAGCTTTTTGGTAGATATAGCGATTGCGAACGATCTCCTGCATTGAACGCTGAGCCTCAGAAATAGAATTCTTGTCACTTCTTAAAAACATTGCTTTTGGAATCTGCGATGGCTTTGCAGTCAAGGTTTTAAGCCTGAATGTACTCTGAAGAGTGTCTGCAGCAAAAGCAGTATTTCGGTTTGAACGTGCCTTTGACTTACTCTCTTTTGAAGAGTTAGCTGAGCCTTTAAGATCTTTCTCCAAGAAACTTAAAGTCTCATTGAGTTCCAAGTTTCTCGACGCCTGATACAAGGCTCGATTAACCGATTCGTCGAATTGCTCTTTTTTCATACCAGCCATTTCTTTTATATAAGTAAGCTGCAAGAAAAGCAAAATCAAGAACGAACAACCCATTACAATGGCTATGATCCAAATTGTTTTCTTTTTCATATGGGCAAAAGTAATCAAAATCTTAATTACTTAACATTTATCTGTTAAATTAAACTGTCATATTTTGCAATGTTAACTAAAAACAAATATTTATATGCATATACGACACCAAAATACAACAAGCCTACATTTTTGAAGTTCAAGGTGGTAATGTAACGACCTCAAGGTAGCTTTTAAGTTAAAAACCTCATCACCATGTATAGTATAAGTTTACCTTAAAAACACGGTCTGTAATAATTGGGGGCGGAATAAAAACAGAATTGAGCACAAGGGAACTTTCCTTTGTGCTCAATTCTGTCTATTTCTTTTTTAGGGCAGTATGTTTCGTTACGATGTGCTTCTTACGCTTGAGCCATTGCTCCTTACGTTTTTCGTACTCTTCTCTATGTCGTTCCAGAAAATTGTCAGCCATACCGTTGTTACTTTGTGAACTTGCTATAAATCACACTGACAGTCAATGGGGTATTAGGATTCTTACTACCTCCTGCCAACTTTGCACTTGTAAGCGCCATGTTATGCGTAACCTGAGTGAGTACACCTGTTGAACTATACTGTACTGACACTGGAATTACAACCACTTTATTCCAGTTATCTGACTTATTCTTGGCTTTATACATGGCCGTAATTAAACCAGAGATATTGTCAAATGTGTAGGAATCGCTATAAGTGGGACTTTTTGCATGAGGGCTGTAACCCCAAGATGCGAGATAAGAAGTCTGGTAGTTAGCAACATCCTTATGGATAAAGAAGCTGTACAGAGAATCTTCAGGAATCATGAGCAATGTGCTTGGGGCAGGCAACGAATAATCACCCGACACTTGTGAGGCCAATCGATGAAGCACGATTTTGGCGCCGTTGATTGAGTCGTTTTCATGGCCACTCATAATATCGTTTACCGGAAGTGTAAGTTCTGTAAATATACCAGCCGGAGTCTTCACGTAGGTGCAGGTATTATCGTTAATCATCTTATTAATCGCATCCTCGTCGTTGCTGATTTTGGTAGTTTGAAGTACAGATTCCGTTCCCGGTAGAACGGTAGCACCACTAACAACAGAATCAGCATCATGGTCGAAATAATTATAATAGATAGCAAGCATACTGTAGCTTATATAAGCCATACTACCATATCCAGAATTATACTTAACCCAAAAGCCAGGCAGTAGTTTATGAATCAACTCATAGGAGCTTTTATAATTAGAGGGATTCTCATAGTACTTCTGCATAAGATACGTTCCCAGATTATTGTAAACCTTTCCATCTTTATCGGTATAAGGCTCATTCAGTCTTATAGTGATGTTAGGCAAATAGGAAGAGCTCTGACGTATAGACTTGTTTGTGGTTAAATCAGTAAGCGTATATGTTTTGTTTACCTTTATGCCTTTTCCATCATTTCTTACATAGCCGTTGGTTTCAGGATCGAATTCAGAGTAGTAGTTTCTATCCTCCTCCATCGGCTTAGAAAGCTCTTCGAGTGTTAGTTTCATTGGAGAGAGAGAATCTCCGTAAAAGCTTTCGTAATACAAATGAATCTCACAAGAATCTGCCTTTACTTGTCCGTATACAGTATCTTTGCCATTAATGGTCACCAAACTGTCTTTGCTTGGGTAGGCATAATCCTCCAAAGTTCCAAATTGCAACATACTGCTGCCCGTAATATAGGCACCAGTTTCAGGATCCTTTACACGTCCCAGATAGGCTGTCGTATTGCGTGATAACACAGAATCTACCTTTACAGAGCGACTTGAAACATCAAACTGAGCTGTAGTGATAGACATATGGTCAGATATAAGGGAGGTACCCATACCATCTGTAGAATCATCACAGGCTGTAAATGCTGTAAGCAGGGTCAGTATGACAAAAGCCTTAGAGAGATATTTCATAACAAAACAAGATTATTGAGGGAAAGCAGGAACCGTTACAATTTATTGAAAAAATCGGAAAACTCTGAAAAATCCCTATTCTTCAACGTAAGCATTGGTTTACCTGACTCCTTAAGATAACTAATTAATCCAGAATCCACATTGTCGGCTGCCTCAATAACAGCATCACTGTAATCAGTAGCCAGCTTGCCTAGCTCTACCTCATTGAAATTGTCATTATACTTATCCATGAGTTTTTGCTTGGCCGACTTGAACGCAACAATTTTCTTGAATCGCTTGCCGAATGGGGTTTTAAGGTGGTCGCCAAACAAGGCTGACACCACTTTTGCATTAGAAAATGCGACTTCATCCTTGTAAGCCGTTTTAAGATACAGAGGGATTACCTGAGTAATCCAGCCCTGGCACATAATTACATCGGGTTGCCAACGCAACTTCTTAACCGTTTCTAAAACGCCACGAGCAAAGAATATTGCACGTTCGCCGTTTAACTCATCATCATCGTACTGATGTTCATCGTCGCCGGCATGATGTTTGGCAAAGAATTCCTCATTATCAATAAAATAAACTTGTATTCTTGAGGTTGGAATCGAGGCCACCTTAATTATTAAGGTATGATCGGTGTCATCGATAGCCAGATTCAGACCAGAGAGTCTGATAACCTCATGAAGTTGTCCCCTGCGTTCATTAATGTTTCCCCATTTGGGCATAAAAGTACGAATGTCCCATCCTTCTTCGAGCATATGCTGAGGCAAATCTCTACCCATATCAGACAGTTCGGAGTTGGGTACAAAGGGTGCAATTTCTTGATTAATGAACAGAATTTTCTTTGCCATAAAACTTTTCTTAATATTAAGTCGTTGTGCAAAGTTACAAAAAATAATTCAAAAAGCACTTACTTTTGTCGAAATAGCAACAAAAGTAAGTGCTTATTGATATTTTTTAAATAATTGAACTTGTTATTCAACGGCTACAAGTGGATCTTCCTCCATTACGCTTTGACCATTCTTGACGTAAATGGCCGTTACCTTTCCATCGCTTTCGGCCTCTATGTTGTTAGCCATCTTCATTGCCTCAAGAACTACCAAAGTATCACCCTTCTTTACTTCCTGACCAACGCTTACTTTGATTTCTGTAATTGTTCCGGGCAGAGGTGCCTTAACAGCCTTGTTGGCATCAACATTGGCCACTGGAGTAGCTTCGGCTGCATCAGATTGTACAGGTTTGCCCAGTACTGGCTTCTCCTTAGCAGGTTGCTCAGGCTTCTGCATCTGTACTTCAAAGGGTTGTCCGTTAACTGTAAGTTCAGCTACATAGTCATCATTAACCGATGCTATCTCTACATTATATTCTTTACCGTCAATGGTATACTTAAAACTTTTCATTTTAAAATCGGTTTTTTTGTAAAACTCAGGAATTTGGCATTCCATAAACTTTGTTTCGGTGTGATGGTAATAACTTCGGGTTCAACATCGTGAACGTTATTGCCTTCATACTCGTATATGGCCATAGCGATGGCTGCATATATATTTTTGTCTAACTGAGCCATGATTATACTCCTTATTTACATTGGCATGCATCCATGCTTCTTACTTGGTAAACTCTGACGTTTCCCGGCCAGCTGGGCCAATCCACGGCAAATACGGAAGCGAGTGTTGCGTGGCTCTATCACATCGTCGATGTAACCGAACTGTGCTGCTTGATAAGGATTAGCGAATGTTTCGGTGTACTCTTCCTCTTTTTGGGCCAGGAACTCTTTAACATCTTCACCTGCCTCTTTCTTTGCTTTTGCCTCTTTGCCACAAAGAATAGCAACGGCGCCACTTGCACCCATTACGGCTATTTCGGCTGATGGCCATGCAAAATTCAAATCTGCCCTGAGCTGTTTGCAACCCATTACGATATGTGAGCCGCCATAGCTCTTCCTAAGAGTGATGGTAATCTTTGGCACTGTTGCCTCACCATAAGCATAGAGTAACTGGGCACCATGCAGAATAACGGCGTTGTACTCCTGACCTGTTCCAGGAAGGAATCCAGGTACATCTACCAAGCTTACAATTGGAATATTGAAAGCATCGCAGAAGCGAACAAAACGCGCACCCTTTCTTGATGCATTCACATCGAGCACACCAGCATAAGCCGAAGGCTGATTGGCTACAATACCTACACTCTGGCCATTGAAACGAGCAAAGCCAATAATGATGTTCTTTGCAAACTTAGGCTGAACCTCAAAGAATTCTCCATTATCGGTGATAGCTGTAATCACCTTATACATATCGTAGGCCTTATTAGGATCGTCGGGGATGATTTCGTTAAGCAAATCTTCCTTTCGACTGATGGGGTCGTTGCACTCAACACGGGGGGCCTCTTCCATATTATTAGACGGAATATAACTGAGCAGCTTCTTAATCATAGCCATAGCATCCTCTTCTGTTTTGGCTGTAAAGCTGGTTACACCACTCTTACTTGCATGCACACTGGCTCCACCCAGATGTTCAGCGTCGATGTCCTCACCCGTAACCGTCTTCACCACTTTCGGTCCTGTAAGGAACATGTAGCTCGTATTTTCGGTCATCAGGATAAAGTCGGTAAGAGCAGGTGAATAAACTGCACCACCGGCACACGGGCCCATAATAGCACTGATTTGTGGAATTACACCTGAGGCAAGAATATTGCGTTCGAAAATTTCACCATAACCTGCAAGGGCCGAGATACCTTCCTGAATACGGGCTCCACCTGAATCGTTCATACAAATCACAGGGGCACCGTTCTGCATGGCCATATCCATTACCTTGCAAATTTTCTGAGCCATAGTTTCTGACAGAGAACCGCCATTCACAGTAAAGTCTTGGGCATACACATAAACCAGTCTGCCATCAATCGTAGCTGAGCCTGCCACTACTCCATCGCCAAGGAACTGTTTTTTCTCCATGCCAAAATTGTGGCAGCGATGGAGTTTGAACATGTCGTACTCTTCAAAACTGTCCTTATCAACGAGCATTTCTATACGCTCGCGAGCAGTATACTTTCCTCTACTATGCTGCTTGTCAATAGCTTTCTGTCCACCGCCAAGGCGAGCTTGCTCGCGTTTGGCAATGAGCTGCTTAATTTTCTCAACTTGCTTACTCATTGTTATATTAAATATATTATTTCAAATTAATACTTTGCAAAGTTAATAAAAATAATGATTATCTACAAAACCCTATGGTTAAATATCATTTTTATTCCTTGCATCAATAAAAAAAGAGTGGCAATTTGGAATATGAAAGCTAAACATTGCCCTGTTTCCATAATGCCACTCTTTCAATTTGATTTTCAGCCTGTATTAGTCCTTACGGTACCAAATCCGCATAATTTTACGGCGAATAGCCAGTACATTCATAATAGAAACCAGGATAAACAAGGCAATACCAAGGATGATTGCCGGAAGCATGTTGCCGTCGTCTATATCGGGGAACAAAGTCTCAATAATATCCATGTAATATGCCCTTACAAAGAACAGCACCACCCAAGCTATGAGTAACACCAACACATTCAAACCAATGGTAAGCAACTGGTAAGGTTTGGCCACATCGTTCGGACTATATCCTATCATCAGCAAATTCTCCAATTTGCTGCTATTCTTCTGTACAAGCAGATAAATACTCAGCATCAGAATATAGAAGCTAAGGATACTGATTACAAGTCCAACAACCATTACCATGCTAACCATCATTCGCAGGAAGTAAGTGGTTTTCTCGGCGTCAAGATTTTCATCTTCGGTTTCCCATCCGTGATGGTCAAGATATTTGGTAAGTGTCTGGTCCGTAGGATTGCTTACATCCAAAATAAGCCTTGTGGGATCACTATGGTCGTTGGGCGCATAGTATTTGTTACTCCAATCCATAAAACTCTGGGGCACAAGAATTGAACTCAATCTGCTGGAAAATCCAATCACCTTGCCTTTAAAATGGTCGTTGTGACCATTGCCTTGAATAAAGATGTCGAAATCTATCATGCCGGCCAAGCCGTCACTTATCTTTGGCAGAGAGTGACTTTGGGCAAAGCCAAAGTTGTACATTGTGATATAGGTACGTGGCAAGATAATAGGCACCTCGTGCGAGCCCGGTGTAAATTTCCAGTCTGAGGGATTTACATCTACAAAGTAATCAGGAATACTCTCGAAGAAGAGTTCTGAGTTCAGCACGTTGGTACCATTTACGCCCATATGAGCATCTACCTTATATTCTGTCGACGTAAACTGCCCCACTCGCTTTGAAAAGCTTTGCGATGACAAATCGCTTACCTCTTGCGTATCAAACGAGTTGGTGCGGCCACTTAAAGTACTTCCAGCCCCAATCTTCTTATTTATAATTAAATAATCACTTTTCAAGAAGCTATCTTGTTGTGTAAATACAGGCATCACGTCCTTGTAGAACTGAAAGCCCAACAACACTATAACCATTCCAAACAAATTGGCAAAGAAGAAGCCAACAAACTGTGGAACGCTGATATGCTGACGTAGTAATTTCCAAACTAAATTCATAACTTAAACACTTTTTCGTAATTTAAATCCATGTGTTTGCCAATACTGGTCACAATAACGCCTGCGCCCTGACTTTTAGCCTCGGTCATCATTATGTCAGCCATAATGCGTGAATTATTGTCATCCAGGTGACTTATCGGCTCATCGGCCAGAATAAAGTCAAACGGCTGTACCAAAGCTCTAATCATGGCTACACGTTGCTGCTGACCAAACGACATACGACCAATCTTGGCATCGAGTTTGTCGCCTATGCCAAGCATGTCGAACCATTTAACTATCTGCTCACGCGACTTGAATCCTGTTAGCTTGTTTTTTATTTCCACGTTCTCATAAGCAGTGAGTTCAGGGAAGAGCCTCAACTCCTGAAACAAATGGCTGATGTGGGTTTTGCGCAGCTCCACCCAGTCGGGTACATTATATAAATGTGTATCTTTGCCATCAAATGTAACCGTACCACTGTAGTCATGGCGATAACCAATTACATAGCTGCAAAAAGTACTCTTGCCTTTACCGCTGTCGGCCTCTACCAGATAGAGATGCCCGCGTTGGAATGAAGGTTCGGCGTTCCAGATATCAGATACCAAATCGGTACGCTGTGAAAACGCCTGCGGAACCACCTTGCTGAAATGAATGTTATCCATTATAATAATTAATCGTGATTGTTCAAAGTAAACAGAATTGTATTGACATTGCCAAAGAGGGGCTTTAACATCGTTGCCACTGCCTGGCTCTTGCCCCCTACGAGCGCACCCGGATTAATCATCATCACCATCTTCTGGCCTTTGATAGCCCTCTGAATATCAGCTGATATTGGGTTGGTTGAAGGTTTAATCGACGAGAGGGCTTCGGCTGCACTACTGCCACTATAAAACTGCATATCGTTGCTGGCACCAAAATAGAAAGTAGTTTTGCTGTCAGTATAATAATAAGCATCCTTGCCCCAATCGAGAATACGGCCGCCTTCCGGGCAACTTTGCTTCCAGTAACCCACGTCGTTAAGCCATTGCTTATTGCCCAATTGGGCTGCCATACTGATTTTAAGATTTGCATCTGAGTAAGCTGTTGAAACAATTGACAGCTCTCCATCTACACTCTTTAAAATATTATCCATATCAATAGCACGACTAATGCCTGCAAGCAGGGCAACCAATCCGGGGTTGTTATGCATAAGTGGTACAAATTGTGTACCCTTAACATTCATAAACACGCCCAGCAACGCATTTTTAGGCATCGAACTGCTGTACTTGCCACTAATGGGCCGATAAATGCCGGCTGCCTTTTTGAGTGCAGCATCTATTCTGGAATTCAGCGAAAATGTTGAGCCATTAATATAAAGCACGCCTTTCTGAGGCTTCATGCTTGCTGCAATAAGTACTTGTGACGGATCGGTGTTCTTTGGGGCACCCAAGGTAAACGGTGCGATAAGTTTATCCGGCAGCGCCTTTGCCTGGGCCACCATTGAAATAGGAGAACCAATCGAGTCGAGCTTGTCATAAAGAGGCGACGACTTAAGACCTTCATCCTCGTCCTCATGCAGATAGTTGGTCATTTGGTTTTGCAACTCAGCCTGCTCAGTAACGGGGGCAGGCCCCATAATGAGCAAAGCCTCAGAGCTCCAGCCTACTACCCAGCTTTGAGCAACCATAGTGAATTTCAAGCCTCTGCGTTTACGTACCTGCGGACAAATACCTTTTTGTGCCAAACCATTAAAGAGCTTCTCCACATCATCTTCATCGTCTACTTTGGCACAAAGCCCCATTTCGCCATCCTGGGTCTCAAACAAATAGAGTTTGCTGCTAAGATCCAGCCCGGTGTTATCCAGATTAGATACATGCAGCATGGCCTTTAAAACCGTAGGACTCTGTACACCCGAAAGCTTTGCCATGTCTATAGAGATTACAGCGCTGCTCTCAGCCGGAATCGCGTTGAGATAATCGGTTGAGCTGCACGAAGAAAACACAGTCGCAACAGCTAACGCCATTACATAAAATAAATTTCTTAGTATTTTCATAATTGTGTTTATTTACGTTTTAATAGTTGAGCCATTGTTACGGCCACCATACCAGCCGTCTCTGTACGCAGCCGGCTCGACCCCAGACTCACTGGCTGATAGCCTTGTTGTATGGCCATCTGAACTTCATTAACCGAGAAATCTCCTTCTGGACCTACAAGAATCGTTGTGTCATCATCAGCCGGAAGTTTACTCAAACTGTCAAACAAGTCGGCGCGGGGTATTTCATCATAACAGTGAGCAATAAATTTATGTCCACTGCGCGGCTGATTTATAAAATCAGCAAACTCGCATATTCCGTTAACCTTTGGCATCCAGGCTTTCCGGCTTTGTTTCACGGCAGCTGTAACAATACGTTCCACACGGTCGGTTCGCAGCACATGCCTTTCTGAAAACGAACAGTTCAAGAAGCTGAGTTCGTCAATGCCTATCTCAGTTATTTTCTCGCTCATCCACTCCATGCGCTCCATCATTTTCGTGGGCGCAATAGCCAGATGTATTCTGCCCTGCCAAGTGCGTTGCTGCGGCAGAGTCTTCTTTATCTCGAAAAAACAATGGTGGTTGTCGACAACGGTCAACTCAGCTTCATAAAACGAACCTTTGCCATCCATGATATAAACCATGCTTCCAGGCACAAGCCGCAACACCTTGACAGCATGCCTGGCCTCCTCGACTGGTAGCTGTTGTGTTACTGGTGCCTCAGGAACATAAAAGAAACGCTCCTCTTTCATAATTAACCATTTGATTTATCAGGTGTTTTGCCCTCACGCTTCGATATTTCATCTCTGATTCGCGAAGCCTGCTCATAATCCTCCTGGCTAACAGCATCGCTTAATGCTTTCTTTAGCATATCAGTACTGAGTGCGTTTACAGGCAATTGCATTGTATGCTTACCGGGTACATATTTCACCGATTGCAACTGCAGCAGCCGTGGCTCAATAAATATCTTCATGCCCGATACAAGTGATAACAACAAGGCATCGGTTATAAGTATCTTGATGTGCACCGTTTCGCTGTTATCCTTAAGATAGCACTCGTAATGGCCGTCTTTGATATCCGATATAAACAGATAGAATAAATCCGATTTCAATACAGGCATCAAATTGCAGAGCACTTCAGGAAGCATGGTGGCAGTAACAGCCTTAGGATCAGGGAAGCGCAGGTTCAGCAGCTGCTGGGCCGTTTTATCGCACACTACCGATATTTGCCGGGTCGCATCAACATCTGTAAGAACCACCAGGTAAAGGTTGGTCCCACCGATGCTTAAAATATCCCTGATTATGAGCTGTATATTATTCACTTCTTAATATCTCCTGTTTTTTGAGGTCTGAACATCAATGCAAACAGCACTCCTACTACCAGTGAGAAGGCTGCAAAAATATACCAGCAAGTGCTCCAGTTGCCCACGGTATAAGTTTGACCGTTGAATGGAACTGGATGGGTGAAAGTATTGACTACTGCCTGGGCGCCCAAAGAACCCAATGTGGCACCAATACCATTAGTCATCAGCATGAATATACCTTGAGCACTGCTGCGCAACTCAGGATCTGTACTCTTATCTACAAACAATGAGCCCGAGATGTTGAAGAAATCGAAGGCAACGCCATAAATAATCATACTGAGAATAAACAGCCATACACCAGAACCCGGATTACCCAATCCCAGGAACGAGAAACGGAGCACCCACGCGAACATTGCAATAAGCATTACTTGCTTTATGCCGTAGCGCTTCATGAAGAACGGAATAAGCAAAATGCAGAATGTTTCGCTGAATTGCGATATACTATAGAGTATTACAGGATATTTTACGCCAAAAGTATCAGTATATTGCGGATCTACATTAAAGCTATCGATAAAAGGTGTAGCGTAGCCATTGGTTATCTGCAAGCTAACACCCAGCAGCATTGAAAAGATAAAAAAGATAGCCATTTTGCGGTTACGGAAAAGTTTGAAGGCTTTGAGCCCGAACGAGTCGGCCAGCGTGCGACGCTCTCCTTTTGGTGCCGTTGGGCAGTGGGGCAAGGTAAACGAATAAACAAACAACACCAGACTAACCACACCACTTACAGCAAACTGCATATAGCTGTTTTTAAAGCCAAGTAAATCAACGAACCACATCATGCAAATAAAGCCCACCGTACCAAACACTCGGATTGGCGGGAAATCACTTACTGTATCCATACCAGCCTTTGTAAGCGAGCAATATGCAACCGAATTGCTAAGCGCAAGCGTAGGCATATAGAAAGCCACACTTATGGTGTAGAGGGCAAACAATTTGCCAAATTCAACCGTTGGCTGAGTGGCGCCATACCATGTACAAGCCAGCATAAACAAGCCAGCCACTAAATGGCAAATTCCCAACAAGCGCTGAGCTGGTATCCAGCGATCAGCAATAATGCCCATAATGGCTGGCATAAATATGGACACAATGCCCTGAACAGCATAAAACCAACCGATATTGCTACCCAAACCCGCATTCGACAAATAAATGCCCATACATGTCAGGTAGGCTCCCCACACTGCAAATTGCAGGAAGTTCATCACAGACAGGCGTATCTTTAATTTCATTTCTATAGATTTTTAAATTTAAGGCAAAAGTAATTATTTTAGCTGAACCGTGCAACATTATGAGAAAAAACTGTAACTTTGCATATATAATTTCTATACATATTTTAGAGAATGAAGGTAAATCACACTATTCTAAGTTGCCTTTTCGGGCTCGTTTGTTGTGTTGCTGGCAATTCGCAGACCATTGCGAATAAATTTGTCGGTATGCCCGACAGTATTCTGCCCTATCTTGCAAGAGATCAACGTCAGACCATGGTTAACTACTATAACTTGCACACTGCCGACAGCGTAAAAAACGCACTGAATGGAAAGAGTCGCATCGACTCTCTGTCAAACTTTTGGTTGCAGGCTTCACTCAGCCAAGACAGCAAATTGGAAATGATGCTCATACCCGTAAAATCAGACACTCTCACATTGATGATTATTACCGTGGGCAATAAATATCCTGAAAGCAATATTACCATCTATAACCATTTATGGCAAACTGTACCTGTTTACAGTGTCATAAAAGTGCCCAACGCAACTGAACTATTAGCAAAACCCGACAGCATGTCGGCTGAAACATTCGACAGCTTGAAAAAAAGCATCGACTTTACCGTGATGAGCGCACGCCTTTCAGACGACAAAAAGCAAGTGGTTTTTAGCATTCAGGCACCCCAAGTGGATACTTTTCAGCAAAACCGGATAAACAAGCTATTCAGAGAAGCCGCCATTGATATAAAGCATATATAAAGCATTTGTATTTAAACTATTTGACAACAAATAGATAGAAGGACAGAACATGTTGAATACAAAACACATAAAGGCCCTGTTTTTCGATATAGATGGGACACTGGTTAGTTTTAACACACATAAAATTCCACAGTCTACTGTCGAAGCGTTGGAGCAAGCAAAGCATAAGGGAACGAAAATTTTTATCTCCACCGGACGTCCGGTAAGCTTTATTAACAACCTGAGACAAATAGAGCACCTTATTGATGGCTATATAACCACCAATGGAGCTTACTGTTTTATTGGCAACGAGGTGGTTTGCACATTTGCCATTCAGCCTTCCGATGTCGACACAATACTAAATGCGGCAAAGCGGTTCCAATGTCCGGCCGTTGTCGTTGGCAGCAAGCGTATTGCGGCATATCTTTGGGCCCCAGAACTTGACGAGGTATTTAAAAAAGGCTTAAACCTCAAAGATTTTACGTTTGCACCCATCGAAGAAGTACGCCAGATGCCTATACTGCAAATTTCGCCCTTCTTTTCGCCTGAACAAGAAAACGAGGTGATGCCACAATTGCAACATTGCACCAGTGGGCGGTGGACAAATAAATTCACCGACATCACTAATAGTGACGCCGATAAAGGCAAAGCACTTATTACCATGACTCATACGCTACATATTGATATCAACGAAACCATGGCCTTTGGTGATGGCGGCAACGATATTCCGATAATCAGAAATGCTGGTGTTGGAGTGGCTATGGGTAATGGTGGTGACAACGTAAAACAGGCAGCCGATTACGTAACTACATCGGTAGACGATAACGGGGTGCAAAATGCATTGCAACAATACGGAGTAATATAAAAAAACTGGTTATATACCCATAGCAAAAAGCATATAACCAGTCAACCTACAATAAATTACAATAATTCACTTAAAGAATTACTCTATTTTGATGTTACGTTTAACTTCAGCTTTCTCCTCGGCTTCAAGCTTAGGCAAAGCGATAGTTAAAATACCATTCTCTACCTTAGCCGTAATGTGGTCACGGTCTACATCATCAGGCAGCGAATATGTTTGCTGATAGTTGCCATAAGCAAACTCTCTGCGCAGATAGTGTTCGCGCTTTTCCTCGGCCTTGTCAGTTTCTTTGTGTTCCAACTTGTTCTCTATAGCCATCTCCAAATCACCATCCTGATTGACGGCTACACGGCAGAATTCCTTTTCAATTCCAGGCACAGCCACTTGCATGGTATATTGTTTATCATCCTCAAGTACATTCACTGCAGGTGTGTTATCAGTGTATCTTGCAACTGGAGCATCGATGAAATCGTTCAATAAGTTGTTAAACAAAACTGGATATAACATAGTAAATACCTCCTGTTTATAATTTATTTTCAAATTGTTATTTTGCTGGTCGAGCAGTCTTACAAGCCTTCCGGACTTATCAACTTTCAAGCTTTCTTAACTGCTTCCGAAATCTTTAAAAGCAACTTATATACCATAACCGCACCCTTGTTGTTTTGTGCCATTATGGCATTTTAAATATCGTCAAATGCCATATTCAAGCCATAATGGCATCTTATTTTACATATTAAACCTGTTTGCTCATATCCTTTTTGATTACTACGTAGTTTATCGAAAGTTGATAATATGATTACCTTCACATGGTAACATGATTACCTTCACACGGTAACGTGGTTACCTTCGCATGGTAACATGATTACCTTCGCACGGTAATGTGGTTACCAAAAGGCGTAGAAAATCCTGGAACTTGCAATCAAAAAGCATCACAACAAAGATTTTTACGTTTGAGTATCTCGTTTTCAATAGAAAAATAGTATCTTTGCATAAAATAAATAAAAACAATAATGCCAGAAATATCAGTTCGCGGCCTTGAAATGCCGGAATCACCTATCAGGAAGCTTGCGCCTTTGGCAGCAGATGCAAAACGGCGCGGCATTAAGGTTTACCATTTAAATATTGGTCAGCCCGACTTACCTACACCTCAGGTAGGTCTTGACGCATTGAAAAACATCAATCGTAAGATTCTGGAATATTCGCCATCTCAAGGTTACCTGAGCTACCGCCAGAAACTGGTGGGTTACTACGCCAAATACAATATTAATGTAACTCCTGATGATATTATTATTACCTCAGGAGGAAGTGAGGCAGTATTGTTTGCATTCATGAGTTGTCTGAACCCAGGCGACGAAATTATAGTGCCAGAACCAGCCTATGCCAACTATATGGCATTTGCCATTAGTGCCGGTGCTAAAATCAGAACCATTGCGACTACGATTGATGAAGGCTTCTCGTTGCCAAAAGTGGAAAAATTCGAGGAACTTATTAACGATCGCACTCGGGCCATCATGATTTGCAACCCCAACAATCCTACTGGCTATCTTTACACCCGCAGGGAAATGAACCAGATTCGTGATCTGGTGAAAAAGTATGACCTTTATCTTTTTTCTGATGAGGTTTACCGGGAATACATCTACACTGGCAGTCCATACATCTCTGCAATGCATCTTAAAGGAATTGAGCAGAATGTAATACTTATCGACTCAGTTTCAAAACGTTACAGCGAATGTGGTATTCGTATCGGAGCACTTATTACTAAGAACGAGCAGGTCAGAAAGGCCGTAATGAAGTTCTGCCAGGCACGCCTTTCACCACCACTTATTGGACAGATTGTGGCCGAGGCATCGCTCGATGCTCCTGAAGAATACTATCGCGATGTATACGATGAATACGTTGAGCGCAGAAAATGCCTGATTGATGGGCTGAACCGCATTCCAGGCGTTTACTCCCCCATACCTATGGGTGCCTTTTACACGGTGGCCAAACTTCCGGTAGACGACAGCGAAAAATTCTGCCGCTGGTGTCTTCAGGAGTTTAACTATGAAGGCGAAACGGTAATGATGGCCCCCGCTGCCGGCTTCTATACCACACCCGGCGCAGGCATAAATCAAGTACGTATTGCCTACGTGCTGAAGAAGCCCGATTTGGAGAGGGCTCTGGTAGTTTTGCAAAAGGCTCTGGAGGCATATCCTGGCAGAACCAACGACTAACAAACGCATAAAAAGTGAATTTACCTTTTTTTATAGCCTACAGACTCAATAGCGGCGACGACAGGAAGCGAAAAGTGTCAAGGCCAGCCATTGTGATAGCTACAACAGGTGTTGCCATTGGCATAGCTGTCATGATTGTGTCTATCTGTGTGATGCTGGGCTTCAAGCACTCCATCCGTAACAAAGTAATTGGTTTTGGCAGCCATATACAAGTAACCAACTTTATGGATGCTCAAGCCGGTGAAAACTATGGTGTTAGCATGGACGATTCCATGATGAACGCCATAAAAGCAATTCGTGGCGTTAAGCATGTGCAGCGCTATGCCCTCACACAGGGAATTTTGAAAACCGAGGACGATTTTCTTGGCATTCAGCTTAAAGGCATAGGCAAAGAATACGACACCTCGTTTTTGAAAGAAAACTTAATAAAAGGTAAATTACCAAAGGTTGAAGATGCCGTGAGTTCCAACCAGATACTTATTTCTAAAACCATCGCCGACAAACTGCGTCTCCAAGTTGGCAATAAGCTTTACGCCTACTTCATCAGTAACAAAGGCGTAAGAATCAGGCGATTTCTGGTTTCCGGTATCTATGAAACCAACCTGAGCCAGTTTGACGAAGTGATGTGCTTCACCGATTTGAACACCGTGCAACATCTTAATGGGTGGAATTCCGACATGGCATCGGGCGCAGAAGTTACCGTTAACAACTTTGACCAGCTTAACCAAGTAGCTGATGTTATGGTGTATAAAATAAACCGCACCTCCGATCGCTACGGCAACACATACACTACACAGACCATAAAAGAGGCCAATCCGCAAATCTTTTCATGGCTCGACTTGCTTGACATGAATGTGTGGATTATCTTAATCTTGATGACCGCAGTGGCCGGTGTTACCATGATTAGCGGTCTGCTCATTATCATTCTTGAACGTACCACCATGATTGGTGTGCTCAAGGCACTGGGTGCCAGAAATTCCACCATAAGGCATATTTTTATGTGGTTTGCTGCTTTTATCGTGGGTAAAGGTTTGATTATTGGCAACATCATAGGTTTTGCTCTGTGTCTTATTCAGCAATACACAGGCATCATAAAACTTGATCCTAAAACTTATTATGTAAGTACGGTACCTATAGAAATCAGCTTGCCTCTGCTCATCATTCTGAATGTAGCCACCTTATTAATATGTATGCTCATTCTCATCGGGCCAAGCTATCTGATAGCACATATTCACCCCGCAAAATCCATGAGATACGAATAATAACGCATTTGTTTACGACAAATATCAACAAACAACAAAAAAACTGCACAAAGTATTTGGAAATGTGCAAATAAGTAGCTACCTTTGCACAAAACAAGTACATTTGAGCAATGGAATGCAAATCCAGCTTTAACGCTATAATAGAAAAGGCTATCAAAGATAATTGGGAGAAGGATTCACTCACCGATTATAAAGGCATAACCTTACAATATCATGATGTGGCACGTAAAATAGAAAAGTTGCACATCATGTTTGAAAGGTGTGGAGTTAAGGAAGGTGACAAGATAGCACTTTGCGGCAGAAACAGTGCATGTTGGGCAGTTACGTTTCTGGCCGTATTAACCTATGGTGCCGTTGTCGTACCCATCCAGCATGAATTTACTCCCGATCAAGTATACAATATTGTTAACCATAGTGAGTCAAAATTACTCTTTGTTGGTGATGTGGTAAGCACTACTCTGAATTTTGACAAAATGCCAGCAATCGAGGGGGTTATCTATATTCCTGATAATTCCTTGATAGTATCTCGTTCAACTGAATTAACTTATGCACGTGAACATCTCAATGCGATATTTGGGCACAAATATCCCAAATATTTCAGAAAAGAGCATGTGAACTATCATAAGAACCAGGCTGAAGAGCTGTGTATGATAAACTACACCAGCGGAACAACTGGCTTCTCAAAAGGAGTGATGCTACCCTACAGGTCGCTCGAAAGCAATCTGGAATTCCTTTACGGTGCACTTGCCAATGTAAAAAAAGATTCTAACGTATTGAGCATATTGCCTATGGCCCATATGTATGGGCTCATGGTTGAATTTCTTTTTGAATTCTGCTGGGGCAATCACATCTTCTTCCTTACACGTCTGCCTTCACCCACACTCATAGCTGAGGCATTTGCTGAAATCCATCCTGCAGTAATTATCAGCGTACCTTTGATTATCGAAAAGATTGTCCGAAAAAAGGTATTTCCGCTTATAGACAATCACATCACTCGTGTGCTACTCAATATGCCTGTAATAAAGAATAAGGTAAAAGAACACATCTACGATATGGTGATGCAAGAGTTTGGCGGTAAAATGTACGAAATTGTTGTTGGTGGTGCCGGACTGAATAAAGAAATCGAAAAGTTCTTCCTCGACATCAACTTCCCCGTTACTGTGGGTTACGGCACCACAGAAACTGGTCCACTTATCACATTCAGCGATTATAAGCAATTTGTGCCCGGTTCATGTGGAAAGGCTGTAAAAAACATGGAAGTTAAAATTCTAAGTCCAGATCCTCTTCATGTTGCGGGCGAAATTGTAACCCGTGGCGATAATGTTATGCTTGGTTATTATAAAAATGAGCAAGCCACAAAAGCCGCCATTGATGAAAACGGATGGTTCCATACGGGTGATTTGGGTACAATGGATACCAATGGTAACGTATTCATAAGAGGCCGTATAAAGAACATGCTTCTGGGCTCTAACGGTCAGAATGTATATCCTGAGGAAATCGAGGATAAACTGAACTCTATGTCACTAGTCAACGAAAGCATCGTTGTACAGCACGGCGACAAGTTAATAGGTCTGGTGCATCCTGACATGGAAGAAGCACGCAGCATGGGGTTCACAGAGGCCGATTTGCAAACTGTAATGGAGCAGAACCGGAAAGAATTAAATAATATTCTGCCTTCGTTCTGTAAACTGTCTACCATAAAAATACATGACAAAGAATTTGAGAAAACTCCCAAAAAAAGTATCAAGCGATATCTTTATCAGAACGTTAACTAAAAAAGTATAATCTCAATCACATCATTGGAATATGGAAATTCCCAGCTTTAACGCGCTTTTAGAAAATTCTATTATTAATAATTGGGACCGTGACGCACTCACCGACTTCAAGGGTGTTACGCTTCAATATCACGATGTGGCCAGAAAAATAGAGAAACTACATATTCTGTTTGAGAATAGTGGCGTAAAGAAAGGCGACAAAATTGCACTTGCAGGGCGCAACAGCGCTAATTGGGCAGTAGCTTTTCTGGCTACACTTACTTATGGCGCCATAGCAGTGCCCATTCTGCATGAATTTACAGCTGAGCAAATACACAACATTGTAAATCATAGCGATGCCAAACTGTTATTTGTCGGCGATGTCGTGGCCACCACAGTGGATGCTACAAAAATGCCCCAACTGGAAGGTATTATCTACATACCTGACTACTCACTGGTTTTATCAAGAACCGATAAACTTACTTTTGCACGCGAGCACCTGAATGAATTGTTCGGCAACAGATATCCAAAGTATTTCAGAAAAGAGCACGTGCATTACTACCACGAGCAGGATGCCAACGAACTGGCACTTATCAATTACACAAGCGGCACCACTGGCTATTCAAAAGGTGTGATGCTACCCTATCGCTCGCTCTGGAGTAATTACGACTTCGCGGTTCACGTAATGGGTGACCACGTAAAGTGTGAGTCAAAGACTATCAGCATCTTGCCAATGGCTCATATGTACGGCATGAGTTTTGAGTTCTTGTTCGAATTCATTACCGGTTGTCATGTTTATTATCTCACACGTATTCCAAGTCCTGCTGTAATTGCGCAAGCCTTTGACGAGATCAAACCAGCAATCATTATTAGTGTACCTCTGATTATTGAGAAAATCATCAAGAAGAAGGTGTTCCCCATTACGCAGACCCATAAAATGAAGTTACTGCTCAACATGCCCGTAATCAGCAAGAAGGTTAAGGACAAGATACGCGAATCGGTAACCAATGCCTTTGGCGGTAAATTCTATGAGATAATTATCGGTGGCGCAGCTTTCAATCAGGATGTAGAAATGTTCTTGCACAAGATAGGATTCCCCTATACCGTTGGATATGGCGCCACTGAATGTGGACCAATTATTGCCTACGCCGACTATCATACATTTGCACCAGGCAGTTGTGGCAAAGCCGCCTTACACATGGAAGTGAAGGTAAACAGCAGCGACCCGACCACCGAGCCTGGTGAAATCCTAGTTAAAGGCCCCAATGTAATGCTTGGCTACTATAAGAATGAAGAAGCTACCAGAAACACTATTGATAAAGATGGGTGGTACCATACAGGCGACCTGGGACTGATTGACGAATACGGAAACATCTTTATTAAAGGAAGGTCGAAAAATATGTTGCTGGGTAGCAATGGGCAGAACATCTATCCAGAGGAAATTGAAGACAAGCTGAATTCAAAGCCTTTAGTTTCTGAATGTCTGGTAATCCAGGAAGGGGAAAAACTCGTTGGATTAGTATATCCCGATTACGACGGTGCCAATCAGCTTGGACTTAACCCTGAAGACATTAAAAATGTGATGGAACAAAACCGAATTGAGTTGAACCAGGAATTGCCTCACTATAGCAAATTGAGTGAGATTAGACTGCGTGACGCCGAATTCGAGAAAACACCTAAAAGAAGCATTAAAAGGTATTTATACACAAAATAACATGTCGTTCAAGGGCATTTAAATGCTTGAAATTAGCATTTATAGGTTACTCTGCAGATTATTGATAAAAAATAACACTTTTTCTATCAATAATCTGAAATATATTTGTAACTTTGCATGCTCTTTGGGCAAAACGCTAAAAAGCAAAGTAATTTAATACGAGGTAAAGAGAATGAGACAATTAAAAATTTCAAAAAGTATTACCAATCGCTCCAGTGAAGCTCTTGACAAGTACTTAGTAGAAATTGGTCGCGAACCTCTTATTTCCATCGATGAGGAAATAGAGTTAGCTCAGAAGATTAAGAAAGGTGGTCGTGAAGGTGAACGTGCCAAAGATAAGTTAGTAAAGGCTAACTTAAGGTTCGTTGTTTCTGTAGCAAAGCAATATCAGCATCAGGGGTTGTCATTAACCGATTTAATTGATGAAGGCAACATCGGACTGGTAAAGGCTGCTGAAAAATTTGATGAAACCAGAGGATTTAAATTCATCTCATACGCCGTATGGTGGATCCGTCAAAGCATCTTGCAGGCCATTGCTGAGCAAAGTCGTATTGTCAGACTTCCACTCAACCAAGTAGGTGCATTGTCTAAAATCAATAATGAGATAAGCAAATTCGAGCAAGAGCATTTGCGAAAGCCCTCGGTTCAAGAATTATCTTCGATCACTAATATTGATGAAGAGAAAATCGACCAAAGTATCAAGGCCGATAATCACCACATGAGTATTGATGCGCCTTTCCAGGAAGGCGAAGATAATAGTCTGGCCGACGTTATGGCCAGTGGCGAGGACAGTAGAACTGACCGTCAGGTTGACAGAGAGTCAATGAATCTTGAACTGGACAACGTGCTAAAAAAAGTGCTTAAGGACCGCGAAATAACCATTATTCGTGAATGTTTCGGTATTGGTTGCCACGAGAAGGGTCTCGAAGAGATAGGCGACCAATTAGGGCTTACACGCGAAAGAGTCAGACAGATTCGTGAGAAAAGTATAGTCAAGATACGTGAAAGCGGATATGCCAAAGTCTTGATGAAATACTTAGGATAAAACAATTACAACAAATACTTTTTATCAGCCACATTTTGCTTATGCAAGGTGTGGCTTTTTTATATATCGTTTGGGGGATTATAACATAATAGCTTAGACGACACCTTTCCTTCCTCAACATGTTATAGTAACATAAAAAATTGCGCTTGCAATCCATCAGAGAATGCAAGCGCAATTTATTATGATATATAATTCTTACTATTAGAAGAACAAGTAACGGTTATCAACAACCTTTGCTTTGATGTAAAGCTCGTTCATGAAGTTACCTGCATACTGCATAGCCTTCTGGCGCAACTTGGCTTCCTCTGCTTTATCGTCGAACTTAACGTTACGCATCTTCTTGGTATTCACCTGGAATACGTAAACGCCGGCATTACCCTTTACTGGATGTTTACTGAACCGACCGGCTGCTGTTGCAGCAACGGCTCCACTCAGAGCAGGTTCACTAGCACCGGTAAGCGAAACGAACGCAGGAGCAGCAAATGTTACTTGGTCGATTGTAGCAACCTTAGCACCCTTAGATTGTGCAGCAGAGATAGACTTCACACCATTGAGCTTAGCTACCAGCATTTCGGCCTTCTTATCTTTCAGCACTTCAGCCTTAACCTTGTCACGTACCTGAGCATCATCTAATGAACGGTAGCCTATAGGATGGATAGCGTTGCAAACCACTACGAGCAGGTGGTCGTTGTCACCACACTCATACATAGGTGAAACATCGTCCTTGTCTGCCTCGAACAGCCACTTCATTGCATCACGTGTGCTGTGGATGCCAGCCAGATAATGCTGAGCTGTTGTTACATCATTCAGTTCCTGTACACGATAACCATATTTAGGAGCATTCTTTACAACATCAGCTGCAGTCTGGCTTGCGCTTACAAATGAACTGAACTTGTTGTATGCATCACGATAAGTATCGCGTGAGAACTCTATCGGCTTCTTAATCACAGCAGCTGTATATTTCTGAATCATGCCTTTTCTGTCAAGAACCTGCACGATAATGTTGCCCTGATTGATTGATACATTCTTAACCTCATTTACAGCCATAGTGTTCAGGTCATTGATATAGCCCTGAGTTTCCTTGTCCATTGAAGGAGAATACTCGTACTGTTTTGTGGTGATCCACTGTTTCTGACCCGTCTGACCATATTTCTTAGCCAAAGCTTCGAAATCTGCACCAGCCTTGAGAGCATTGTAAACCGAATCAGCCGTTTTATGGGCTGCATCAGGCGTTGCTCCACCAATCTGAATCATTCTGAACTGAACTGAGTCAGGCAGTTCGTTCTTAGCTACAAGCTTAACAATATTCAAAGTATTATCCTGCTTGTTCTCCTTAGGACCGATTGTCTGGCCAACCGACATACTGTCTAACAGTGCGGCAATGTCCTGAGGGAAAGCATCTTTAGCAACAGGAATACCTAAATAAGGCACTTGAGAAGTGCTCTTCCTGACAATATCTGTAGGATCGGCTGCTGATGACATTTGTTTATAGTAACCAGCGAACTCTTTGTTGATAGCGGCACGGTCGGCTTTAGAAGCCTTAACCTGAATGTCAACATATTTAATGTCACGGCTCTCAACATACTGTCGGAACATAGGCTTCAACTCATCGTACTTCTCCTTCATGTCCGACTCTGATATTTTAACCGAGTTATCAGCAACAGAAGAATAAGGAAGTGCTGCTACCTGAATCTTGCTTTCCTCATTCTCTTCCTTATAAGCCATCTTAGCTTCTACGGGGTTAGAAAGGAAACAGTGAGCAAACAGTCCTTGGTACTTCTGAGCCAACAGTTGCTGGCGAAGTGTACGCTCAATAAACAGCCAGTATTTGTAAATAGTGTCATATTGCTGCATATTCTGAGCGTTAGCGTTGGCATTGTTCTGCTGCGACTTATACTCTGCAAGGAAGCGCTTCAGCACGTTGGCATCAAAGCGTCCAGTCTGCTGGTTAACAAACGGAGTTTGTAAAAGCAATGGATTAGTGCCTTCGTTCAGAACATTCTCAAGTTCATCATCAGTTACACGCAGTCCAAGTGCCTTTGCCTCTTTTTCAATAATCTTAGTCTGAACATAAGTATTCCACACCATGTCCTTAACCTGATTCAGCTGGTCTTCGCTAAGATTCTCGGTGCCTTGCTGCATCTTGATGACATTAGAATACTCGTCAACGAGTTTCTGAAAGTCTTGAACGCTTATTTTTTCACCTAATACTTCGCCTACTTGCTGCCGATCATTGTTTTTGGTAGATTCACACGAACGGAAAGCTTCTTCGGCAATAAAAGCAAAAAGGCCGAAACCGATAATACATACCAGTATGACCCCTATTTGTCTAATTTTTCCTAAAGCTGCCATTTTTATTATTTATTATTTTTATATTTTTCTTTTTGGATAGCTTAAAGTTTTTGAATGCCTACAAAATTACAAATAAATTATCAAACATAGGAATTTTTCCTTATAAAATTGCTCTAATTTGAAGATTGTGGCTTAACCTTTAATGATACCAAACCAATTTTTGTGGCTGTTGTCTTGAGTATTTTGAACTCAAACTTGCCAATACGAACAACCTCGTTAAGCTTCGGAAAGCTTTCAAGCTTGTTCAGAATTAGTCCGGCAATCGTCACGTAATCATCGTCATCGGGCAGATCGAGATTAAACATTTCGTTCACCTTTGAGATTTCGAGGCGTGCCGAAAGAATATAAGTACCATCATCGCTGCGATGAGCAATGTAACGATCGGTGTCATGCTCATCCTCAATGTCACCGAATATTTCCTCCACAATGTCTTCAAGGGCCACTACTCCGCTGGTACCTCCGAACTCATCAACAACCACGCCCAGGCTTTTCTTTTCTTGCAAGAATGTACGCATAAGCTTTTCGGCCGTCATTGTTTCGGGCACAAATGGCATTTTCCGGATACACTGTTGCCAGGTATCAGAATGGCGAAACATCTCCGAAGAGTGAATATAGCCTATAATATGGTCGATATCTTCATTGTAAACAATAATTTTTGAATGTCCGCTTTCAATAAATTTGTCCATCAGCTGTGCCAGCGTGCAACCATTAATATTCACAGCATCTATTTCGGTGCGCGGTATCATGCAGTCACGCACTTTAATATCTGGGAATTCAAGCGCATTCTGGAATATCTTCACCTCATCATCTACACCTTTACCGTTATCTGTGTCCATGGTCGACTTCACAAGATAGCCCAGATCGACCTTTGTAAAACTGTCGTCCTCTTCCTGAGTATCCATTTTAATGCCAAACAAGTATAGGATTCCTCGCGATAAAAGAGTTGTAAATTTGCTTACCGGCCAAAGCACAATATAAAATATCAAGGCAGGAATAGCAAACACCTTCATAAAAGTATTTGGCATACTCTTGAAAAGTGTCTTGGGTATAAACTCTCCGGTGAACAGAATCACCATTGTAGAAAGCAGCGTATCGGCCGTTACCCTCCACCCTGCATCTAAAGATGAAAAGATCGTGGTGTCGAACAAGTCGGCAAAAAAGATACCATACATCACAAGCACCACATTATTGCCCACCAGCATGGTGCTTACAAAACCATTAGGATGATGATAAAACACTTCCAGTATGCGCTTAATCAGCACATTTCTGTCCTTGTTCATCTCGACAAGCATTCGGTTGCTTGTTACAAACGCAATTTCCATACCCGAAAAGAATGCAGAGAACAGCATTGTGGTAAGGATGCCTATGATAAGTAATGTTGTACTATCCAATTGAATTACCTTATTATATTTTGAGTTCTCGGAGCCGGTGCAGCTTGTGGTCGTGCCTGGGCCTTAACTGTATCGGGTGCCGACTGCATGGTATCCGACGGAGATGAGAAGTCACCCCGTTCGAACGATCCACGAGTATTATATACATTATAGCTTTTCATCTGGTCATCGCTTCTGAAATAGCTTCCCACCAGCGCCCTTTCAGGAGTAATGAGTTTAGAGAACATGGTTGAATACAGCTCGTGCTTCATCTGGTCGTAGTAAAGTTCGTTACTAAAGAAACGAAGTCCATCCTTGGTTAAGAGCTTTACATGTCCACGAAACTTCCATAACTTCTTTTCGTAATAGTTATAGGCCGTGTCGGCAGTAAAATACATCTGAATATGAAATTTCTCATCAAATTGTTCAAGAAACACACCTTTGTCAAGAATCCATCGCTTTGGATTTTTGTTCATATTCACTTCCCACCTTTCAGCCACGATTCTATATTTTATCACTCCCGAGTCAGATACCAGTGTATTTACACCATAAGTAACCATGGTGGGCACACTGTCACGGTCGCGTACAGCCGGAGCTGTATGTTCTGTTTGCTCTGAACATGACAAAAGCGTGCTGACTGAGAGCGTAAGCCCCAAAAAAACAGAAGGTTTAAACATCACGTACGATTATTCAACTTTCCATTTTGCGAACCAGCGTTCGTTAAACGTCAAACCAATATTCAAGCGGAAACAGTTCTCTTCAATGAGTTCCTTTTTGCCGGTGTGAATCCATTGGACACTTACATTCAGCATTGAGCGGTTGTTCCAGTTGTTGATAATAGGCATGCTGATACCCGCACTCGCACTGAACTCCTTAGGTCCATCCTCGCCGTTAATTTTAATATAAGGCGTGGCATACGAGAAGCCAAACATGTAATGAGCCTTATCAAGTGCACGCCGTGACTTTTCATTGGGACAATAGTCAGCGCCCACAGTAATCTTGCTGCGGTCAGAATAGCTGTTTCCTACTGCGATGACCGATTTAGAGGCGTCATTCGACTCGTATGATAAGGCGTCAATGCTACCCCATTTCTGTAAAGAGTAGTCGGCTCCTACCCTCCACTTATTATTGTGGTTCCACATCAAGCCAACTCCAAAAGCATCGGGCAATGAAATATGCGATGCACGATACGTAGCAGTGTCGGCCACTGAGGTTTCCGAGTTCTTTGAAATTTCATCTAAGGTTGGCTTACCGTTGATGTTATGACCTTTGAAATAGGTAACACCCAGAGTTACATTGTCCTTGCTTGACAAATTAAAGTCGTACTGGGCACCAAAATCCAGCGTATAGCTGGTAACATTGGCAGAATAAAGTCGTGATACATTATTTATAGTGTTATCGCTGTAAGAATTAACTACCGAATGGTCAAGTTCACCCCAAAGATAGGCTACATTTACACCGATGCTAAAATGCTTTAACGGCTGCCAGCCAGCACCCAGATAGAACTTATGCAGTCCACCAGAACCATTAAATGTATTGGTATAGGTGGTGGTAGTAGTTGGTAGAGTCTTTGAGAAAGAATAATTAAAACCCACGTTAGAAAATGGGAGTAAGCCAAAGCTAAAGCCTAAGTGTTTAAAGGCACGGAAGCCGGCAACCACATATTCAAAATTAGAGTTAGTAGCATTCTTGCTGATATCACCCTCCTTGAAGTGAGCTATCTGCCCGGTGATGCCTGCATCGAAGATAAATGACAAAGAGTCCATTGCAGAATACGATGCAGGGTTCAGTGGATTAATCTCCTTACCGTTATGAAAGCCAATTCCCAAACCATTCATACCTTTATTAAAACCTGTAGCCTGGTCGGACAGAATACCCACTCCGTACTGACTATACGGAGAATTAGTGCCACTTTGTGCGTGTGTGTCGTAAAATACTGCAATAAACAGAATTGCTATAATTAATCTTCTCATGGAGACCATAATTTCATTTTTCTTTGCAAAAGTATTGAAAAAAATCGAAAACCTTGCACATTTCTGCAAAATATAAGCTATTTTTGCATCGTGAAACGAATAAAACACTTTTTAAGAGCTGTAATATTGGTAATTTCACTACTATTCACAGCCAACGCCGAAGCCCAGGTAAGCGATTCAGTCTTAACTCATATGGATTCAGTTCGCTTTAGTTTGATTACTTGTGGTCCCGGTGAAGAGATTTATTCACTTTACGGCCACACCGCCTTGCGTTATCAGGACTTTGGCACTGGCGAGGATCTGGTGATAAATTATGGTATTTTTTCTTTCCAGCAGAAGTTCTTTATACTTAGGTTCATGTTTGGTATTACCGATTATCAGATGGATATTGAGCCGTTCTTGATGTTCCGGGCACAGTATGCTGCCGAGGGGCGCTGGGTAAAAGAGCAGACGCTGAACCTTACCCGTCAGGAGAAATGGATCATTCTGAATGCGCTGGCATTGAACAGCCGGCCTGAGAACCGCATATACAGATACAACTACTTTTATAATAACTGCACCACCAAGGTACGCGATCTTATCTTCGCCAACCTTAGCCGCACCACCAATTATTCCACTTTATGCAATAATACGCATGAGGACGTAACTTTCCGTTCGTCTATCCATCAGTGGAATGAGAATCACAGATGGTCACGTTTTGGCAAAGACTTGTTGCTCGGTGTACTTGCCGACAAGCAGATAAGCTATGCCGACAGAGAGTTCCTGCCCGATACATTGAGGAAGGATTTCGACGAGATAAAAGTATCAGACGGAAAGACGACTCAGAATTTAGTCAGCAGCACACATTATCTGCTAAAAGCCGACAACAGAAACTCTGCCTCTGATACATCATCGATTTGGGACACGTTAACACCTACCGTGCTGTTTGCAATCTTCCTGGTACTTACGTTCATTGTCTGCGCTATCGAGTACAAATGCAATAAGAAGTTGTGGTTCTTCGATTTAGTGTGGTTAACGCTCAGTGGACTTGCCGGTTTGGCATTATTCATTATGATATTCTCGAAGCACCCCACGGTGAGTCTGAATTTGCAGATATTGCTGCTGAATCCAATCAACCTGTTCATGGTATATAAGGTTTGTGTGGCAGAGCGCCAGCACATAGCGCACCGTTACTGGAAGATTTATGCCGTCTTCCTGATAATATTCCTGGCTGGCGGAATTTTCCAGCATTATGCAGAAGGAATGTATCTTTTGGCATTAAGTTTGCTGATAAGAAGTATATTTAATTGCAAATATCAAGTTCAACGCGCATGATAAATAAGTACACCACTTTACTGGTAGCCGCTATCCTGGCAGGTGCAAAGTTGCAAGCCGTAACTTTGCAGTTGCCGGCTCATATTGTGGTGAACATTGCCATCGAAGGACTTGATGCCAATACTCTGGACTCTTATTCCACGTTATTTGGCAGTGAGGGTTTAAACGAGCTCATTAACAACGGAACTTATTGTAACAAAGGCTATTACAACTATAAGCCCGTTAACCCGGCATCGGCCATAACCACCATTGTTACCGGCACATCGCCCTACTATCATGGCATTACCGGCGACATGTGCCTTAATAAAAGCTCACTGCGCCCCGTAAGCTGCGTTTACGACACCAAATACAGTTGTAGTGCTGTAAACATTAAATCATCTACCCTGGGAGACGAGCTGAAGATAGCAACCAAAGGCAAAGCTCTGGTTTACAGCATAGCCACCGACTCCATTTCGGCCATTTTGTCAGCCGGCCACAGTGCCGATGGCGCATTCTGGCTTAATTCGCCCAATGGCCGGTGGAATAGTTCTGTCTATTATCCCTCACAAAGCAGAAAGTGGCTGAAAAGCTATCAAAAGGTTCTGTCAAATTCTGCAGGCACAATCGCCGATGCCAATGCACGCACCTGCGAGCTTGCTTTGGCATGCATTAACGGTATGGCACTGGGTAAAGATGATGTTACCGACCTGATTAACATCACCCTGAACTCTGGCAACTGTTACACGCCACTCAACTCGGAACTGGCACTCATACAACTGAATAAGGACATCAGCAAGCTGCTCACTACACTTAAACAATCGGTTGGTAGTGACAAGATGCTGGTTACACTTACCGGTTTCAAGCCCGAGGCAGTCTACGACGACGATGAAACCTATCAACGCTATAAGGTTCCCAATGGCAAGATAGATTTTGCCCGTACAGCAAATCTGCTGAACATTTACTTGAGCGCCATCTATGGTCAGGGCAAATACATTGATGCGATATTCGGTAACGAAATTTATCTGAACCAGAAGTTACTAGAAGATAAAAATATAGCTTTCAACGACTTATATGCTAAATGTAAGGAGTTGCTTTATCTTACCGATGGCATTAAGAAGGTTTACAGTCCGCGAACCCTCAACGATTCTTATGAACAACGCGCACACGACCCTAAAGTGTGCGGCGATATAGTTGTAGAGACTAATCCGGGATGGAAGATTGTTAATAGTGGCAAACGCACTCCCTACTCTACGCAGTATGCAATTACAACTTATCCAATAATAATTTGTGGTAACGGCTTCAATGCGCAAAAGGTTTCCACGCCGGTTGATGTTGAGCGCATCGCGCCCACTATCTGCTCGTCTATTCACATCAGGGCACCCAATGCATGTGAAGCACTTCCGTTATAAACACCCTCTGTATCACAAATTCACAGCAGCGCATTGTTATATGTTCTGCTTTCAAACCAAGAAAATAATAATAAAATGAACTTTAATAAATTCTTACAATCACTGTTTGGCAACAAGTCAACGCGAGACATGAAGCAAATTCAGCCTCTTGTTGAAAAGGTTAAAGCCGTTTATCCCGAAATCAAGGCATTGAGTAACGACGAGCTCCGTGCCAAAACTAAAGAAATCCAGGCATTCGTACAAAATTCTGCCAAAGAGCAGAAAGAAGAGATTGAGAAACTCAAGCAAACCATTGAGGATACACCTATTGATGAGCGCGAGGATATTTTCAAGAAGATTGATAATCTTGAAAAGCAAGTACTCGATATCTACGAGGATGCTTTAAATAAGGTAATGCCTGTGGCTTTCAGTATCGTAAAAGATACGGCTCGCCGTTTTGCTGAAAACGAGGAGACAGTGGTTACCGCAACCGACTTCGACCGTGAACTGGCCGCCAACCCTGCCAACGACTTTATCACCATAGATGGCGACAAGGCCATTTACCATAACGAATGGACAGCAGGTGGCAACAAGATAAAATGGAACATGGTGCACTACGACGTGCAACTCTATGGTGGTATCGCATTGCACCAGGGTAAGATAGCCGAGATGGCAACTGGTGAAGGTAAAACCCTGGTAGCCACTCTGCCAGTGTTCCTTAACGCACTTACAGGTAACGGCGTCCACATGGTAACCGTTAACGACTACCTGGCCAAGCGTGACTCTGAGTGGATGGGACCTCTTTACGAGTTCAATGGTCTGAGCGTTGACTGTATCGACAAGCACCGTCCTAATTCTGAAGACCGCCGCAAGGCTTATCAGGCCGACATCACCTTCGGTACCAATAACGAGTTTGGTTTCGACTATCTGCGTGACAACATGGCTTCTAACCCCGACGATTTGGTACAACGCAAACACAATTATGCCATTGTCGATGAGGTCGACTCAGTGCTGATTGATGATGCCCGTACGCCTCTTATTATTTCCGGTCCGATTGACAGCGACCGCGACGACGACCAGATGTATGAGCAGTATCAGCCTCTCATAGAGAAGCTCTACGAGGTACAGCGCAAACAGGCTACCGAACTTCTGGCCGAGGCAAAGCAGAAAATTGCTGAAGGCCGACAGAAGAACGACAAGGACTTAACAAGCGAGGGATTCCTTGCCTTATTCCGCTCATATAAGGCTCTGCCAAAGAACAAGCCGCTTATCAAGTTCCTCTCGGAGGAAGGCATCAAGGCTGGCATGCAGCAAACTGAAGAGTACTACATGCAGAACAATAACCGTGAGATGCCTAAGGCTGTGGCTCCGCTTTACTTCGTGGTAGACGAAAAGCTCAACTCGGCCGACCTGACCGACAAGGGTACCGACTGGCTGGCCAAGCAGGTTAACGACCGCGATTTGTTCGTGTTGCCCGATATTACCTCACAGCTTTCTGCACTCGAAAACGAAACCGGACTCACCGATCAGGAGCGTCTGGATAAGAAAGACGACCTGCTTAACCACTATGCCATCCAGAGCGAGCGTGTGCACACACTGCAGCAGTTACTCAAGGCTTACACGATGTTCAATAAAGACGATGAATATGTGGTGATGAATGGCGAGGTAAAAATTGTAGACGAGCAAACCGGACGTATCATGGAAGGTCGACGCTGGAGCGATGGTCTGCACCAGGCTATCGAGGCTAAGGAGCACGTGCGTGTAGAGGCTGCCACCCAGACCTTTGCAACCATTACCCTGCAGAACTACTTCAGAATGTATCACAAGCTGGCTGGTATGACCGGTACTGCAAGTACTGAGGCTGGTGAGTTCTGGGACATCTACAAACTGGATGTTGTTGAGATTCCTACCAACAAGCCCGTAATTCGTAAGGACTTAGACGACCGTGTGTACAAAACAGCCCGTGAGAAATATGCTGCCGTAATCGAGGAAATCGAGGCTATGCGCAATGCAGGCCGCCCGGTACTTGTGGGTACCACATCAGTGGAGATTTCTGAATTGCTGAGCAAGATGCTGCAAATGCGTAAGATACCTCACAACGTGCTTAACGCTAAGCTGCACCAGCAAGAGGCTCAGATTGTTGCCGAGGCCGGACGTTCTGTTAACGGCAAGGGCGTGGTTACAATCGCAACCAACATGGCCGGTCGTGGTACCGATATCAAGCTTACCCCCGAGGTAAAGGCTGCCGGAGGTTTGGCCATCATTGGTACTGAGCGTCACGAAAGCCGTCGTGTAGACCGTCAGTTACGTGGTCGTGCAGGCCGTCAGGGTGACCCGGGCTCATCTGTGTTCTACGTTTCTCTGGAAGACAAGCTTATGCGACTCTTCGCCAGCGAGCGTATCGCCAAAATTATGGACCGCCTTGGTTTTAAGGATGGTGAGCGTATCGAAAGCCCGATGATATCAAAGAGCATTGAGCGTGCACAGAAGAAGGTAGAGGAAAACAACTTTGGTATTCGTAAAAACCTGCTCGAATACGATGATGTAATGAACAAGCAGCGTACGGTAATCTATGAGAAGCGTCGCCACGCCCTTATGGGTGAGCGCCTTGGTATGGACATCACCAATGTGATTTGGGACCGTGTGGTGAACATCATCGAAAATAACGATTACGAAGGCTGTAAAGACAGCTTCCTGCAAATAATGGCTATGGAATGTCCGTTTAATGCCGACGAGTTCGAAAACGGCAGCAAGTCTGACTTGGCCGAGAGGGCATTCCAAAGCGCTATGGCTGCACTCAAGCGTAAGCTCGACCGCATCCAGAGCGTGGCATGGCCTGTAATCAAGGATGTTGAGGAGAAGCAGGGCGACCGCTTCGAGCGCATCCTCGTGCCTATTACCGATGGCCGCCATGTGGTTCAGTTGCCTTGCGACTTGAAGCAGGCTTACGATACTGAGGCAAAGAGCGTGGTTAAGCAGTTTGAAAAGACAATTATCCTGCACATCATCGACGATGACTGGAAAGAGAATCTGCGCCAGCTCGACGAACTACGCCACAGTGTACAGAACGCTTCTTATGAACAGAAAGACCCGTTGTTGGTATTCAAGCTTGAGAGTGTAAAACTTTGGGACAGCATGATTGACGATATGAACAACCGTATTGCCAGTGTTCTGATGAGAGCCCAGATACCTGAGCAGGTGCAGCAGCAGGAAGTTAAGGAGGCTGCACCCGAGCAGCACAGTCAGCGCTACAACGAGCAGAAAGTAGACCTTGATGATCCTGCACAACGCGCCGCAGCCCAGAACGACACACGTGAGCAGCCTCAACAGCACATGCCCTATCGTGCAGAGAAGATGCCACGCCCCAATGATCCTTGTCCATGCGGCAGTGGCAAGAAATTCAAGAACTGCCACGGCAGAGGCTTGTAATAGTTTGCACAAGTACAAATAAATATTAAAAAAGCTCTAAGCCATATCGCTTAGAGCTTTTTTTGTGTACCGTAAGCCATCACTTCGGATCAACTTCTGTAAACTACAAAGCTTACGATATTACCAGCCCTTTGGTAACTATATTACCAGCTTTTGGTAACCATGTTACCAAGCTTTGGTAATTGTGTTACCAGCCTTTGGTAACCATATCTTTAGAACTATTGGTGTCCGCTAAATAGATATAACGACTTATGGAATCCCTTTGGTTTAAAGGAATCCCGCTCTAAGCATTATGCGACAAGCCCCTCCTTCATTTTTTTAACTTTCAGGAGGGGCTTCCAAAGCT